>Ga0116171_10002617_pt1 | contig 16999 bp, 10 predicted proteins | sample AD_JPNHW2_MetaG_FD_89798 | JGI IMG/M metagenome (GOLD analysis project Ga0116171, IMG submission 89798) | Active sludge microbial communities of municipal wastewater-treating anaerobic digesters from Japan - AD_JPNHW2_MetaG | ecosystem: Engineered > Bioreactor > Anaerobic > Digestate | place... | reverse complement strand
TCCTGAATGCGGGACTCAATGCGGTCTGTATAGGAGGTGAATCCGTCGCGCGTGGTATTGACGGCGGCCTGAATCTGAACGGGATCGCTGTTTTCAAGCTGCATCAATCCTTCCAGCTTTTCGAGAACAACGGCCAGTGCGCTCATGTCCAAACCGTTAACGCCTGACAAACCGGTTTCTGTATTTTCAGTTTCAACTCCGGCCTTAACCGTCAACCGCTGCCAGTCTTTGAGCGGAATATCCGCAGCCCCTGGAAATTCGCGGGCTTTTTCTGCGCCGTGTTTCTGGATATTTTCGATCAGTTTTTCTTCCGCTTTATCCAGTTTGCGCCGCTGGTCGAAATAGTGGGCCGTGAGTACTTCAAACTGCTGTTCTTCTTCCATTTCACGGATGGCGTCAAAGATACGGCGGTCAATCTCAGGATGTCCTGCTCCGACCACAGCGTGGATTTTATCCAGTACGGTTTTTTCCAGCAGCATCATCGTTTTGGTCAGATTCACTTTTCCCTGAGTGGTCTGGAATTCAGCTGCGTTGCGCAATCCCTCAAAGGTACGGCGCAGACAGCCGACCATAATATCCGCGAGTGATTCACCGTCCTGAGTGACACCGGACGACTGCCGGATGGCTGCAGCATCCAGAATCATCTGTCCCAACCGCTCGGGGTCGGAGAGCATCTTCTTGATTTCGGTAGAAGCGTCGGGATTGGCAGATTCACCTTTTAGAAAGGCAAGGATCTGGCTGACCTTCGCCGGAGAGATGTCATCTGCATTTGAATCCGTGCGCCCGCTTTTCTCCCGCGCGCCTCTTCCGGTTTTCTGTTCTCCTTCGCGCAATGCGACGTATTTGACGTCCGTCATTTCGATATGATCCAGTCCCGCGCCGGCAAGCGTTTCCTTCATTTGCAAATCACTGGTTGTGCAGAGCGCCGTGAGCAGTTTTTTCAGCTCGATGCGGGTCAACCCCCGGCTGAGTGCAAGATGAGAGACCTTCATGGCGACCAGTCGCTTTTCGAGCGTGCGGATCGGTACATCACGCGCAACGGCCGGTTCTTCGTTAACCGTCAAGGTGCCGTTGAATGTGCCGACTGAAATTGATTTTCGATTTTTTAAAGCCGTCTGAAGGTCCTCAAAGGCCTTGTCGACGATCAGTTCAACAGAAGGATGGTTGATGCCGTAAACCGAGACGGTGCCCAAACCTTTTCCCAGTGAAATAAGAACTGAGCGGAGTTCATCGGGAATTTCTTTGCCGTGCGATGAGGGGCCTGTAACTGTCTGCTCCATAATAAACTCTCCTTGCCACGGTACTCTAATGCCAACGAGGACTTCTTCCCAGTGTAAAAATAAAAAGCTCACCGGTGAAGGTGAGCTTTACGAGCCGGTGGAAGCCGGGCTTAACCCAGCATTTCCCTGGCGGTTTTATAGATGTTTTCCACCGTGAACCCGAACTCTTTTGCCAGCGTACCGGCCGGCGCGGAAGCACCGAAATGATTGATGCCGATCACGCGTCCCTGTGCTCCGGTGTATTTCTCCCAGCCTTGTGTCGCGCCGGTTTCAACCGCCAGACGGCAGGTGCAGGCAGGCGGGAATACTGATGCTTTGTAATCGGCATCCTGAGCCTCGAACAGCTCCCAGCTCGGGAAGCTGATAACGCGCACGGTTTTGCCTTCCGCCGCCAGTTTCCTGCCGGCTTCAAGCGCAATGGAAACTTCGGAACCGCCGGCGATGAGAACAATATCGTGGCCGCTCTTTGCGCTTTCCCAGATGGTATACGCGCCTTTCTTAAGACCGCATGCCGGAGCCAGTTCCTTGCGGTCAAAGATCGGCAGATTCTGGCGGGTCAGCAGCAGGGCGGTCGGCCCTTTTTTGTTTTCAAGCGCGGCGATCCACGCACACTTGGTTTCGGTGGCGTCGGACGGGCGGATGACGGTCATGTTGGGAATAATCCGCATGCTCATCAGCGTTTCAATCGGCTGGTGAGTCGGGCCGTCTTCGCCGACATAGAAGCTGTCGTGCGTGTAAACGTAGATGACCGGCAGGTTCATTAGTGCAGCGAGACGCATGGCCGGGCGCACAAAATCGGCAAAGACCAGGAAGGTGGCCCCGTAGATGCGGAAACCGCCGTGCAGCTGGACGCCATTCATTACAGCGCCCATGCCCAGTTCGCGCACTCCGAAGTGAAAGTTCCGGCCTTTGAAGGATTTTCTGCTGATGTCGCCCAAATCTTTCAGATAGGTATTATTGCTCGGTGCAAGGTCAGCTGACCCGCCGACGAGATGCGGAACCGCTTTGGCGAGATCCTGGAGCACCTTGCCGGAAGCGGCGCGGGTGGCAATCGATCCGCCGGCTTCGAAGCCGGCGATTTTTTTGGCGAGGTTGGCCGGGAGTTCGCCGTTCTGACAGGCGATCCACTCCTTGGCTTTTTTCGGTTTGGCCTGTTCAAAGGCGGTGAAAGCCGCGTTCCAGTCTGCCTCGATTGCGGCGTTCTTTTTCGCGACGTCGGCAAAGGCAGCGCGCACTTCCGCGGGAACAAAAAACTTTTCGGGCGAAATGCCGAGCGCGGCTTTGGTGAGTTTTACTTCTTCTTCTCCGAGCGGTGCGCCGTGGCAGTCGTGCGAGCCCGCTTTATTCGGCGAGCCGAACCCGATCGTGGTGTTACAGATAATGACCGACGGTTTGCGCGTTTGCGCCTGTGCAGCTTTGGTGGCGGCGGCAATTTCGTCCGTGTTGTGTCCGTTGATTTCCTGAACGTGCCAGCCGTAGGCTGTCATGCGTTTTTTGACATCGTCGGTGTAGGTGATATGCGTGTCGCCTTCGATGCTGATGAAGTTCTGGTCGTAGAACACGATCAGTTTGCCCAGTCCGAGGTTGCCTGCCATCGAGAATACTTCGTGCGAAACGCCTTCCATGAACTCGCCTTCGCTGGCGAACACATAGGTGAAGTGATCGACCAGTTTATGAGCCTTGCTGTTGAAGCGCGCTGCCAGCATTTTTTCGGCGATTGCCATACCGACCGCGTTGCCGCAGCCCTGACCGAGCGGGCCGGTGGTGGTTTCGACACCGGCAGTATGACCATACTCCGGATGGCCGGGAGTTTTACTTCCCCACTGGCGGAAGCGTTTCAGTTCGTCGATCGGCAGATTGTAACCGGCGAGGTGCAGCAGGCTGTAAATCAGCATCGAGCCGTGGCCTGCGGAGAGAATAAAGCGGTCGCGGTCCGCCCACTGCGGATTCTGCGGATTGTATTTAAGGAACTGTGTCCAGACAACCGCCGCGACATCCGCCATACCTAAGGGGAGCCCGGGATGGCCTGAATTGGCGGCCTGCACACCGTCCATTGAAAGTCCGCGAATTGTATTGGCAATCAGCTTGAGATCCATTTTTGCTCCTTTTGGTCGTTTAATCCGGCGATATTCCTCTAAAATCCTCGCGAACTTAGCGAAAACCATGTCCAATGACTAATAGGAATTGAATGAATTTTGAAACGAAAGAGAACCGAAAGCCGGCCGCATGATTGATTTACATTCACACTCGATTTTTTCCGACGGTTCCAGCACTCCGGAAGAACTGATTGCACTGGCGGAACAGGGCGGACTGACCGCGCTGGCGCTGACCGATCACGACACCACCGACGGGCTGGTTCGTTTCATGGCCGCCGGCCGGAACACGTCTGTTCAGACGGTCGCCGGCATCGAACTCAGCGCGGAATTCGGCGAAGTCACTTTCCATATTCTCGGCTACCTTTTCGATTCTGCGCATGAGGAATTGCAGACCGCACTCAAATGGGTGCGGGAAGGGCGCACCGAGCGGAATGTCCGGATATTGGAAAAGCTCAATCGCCTGGGCTACAATCTTACTCACGACGACGTTCGCAAACATGCCGGCGACGAGTTGGTCGGCCGTCCGCATTTCGCAGCGGCGCTGATCGAAAAAGGGCACTTTAAACACAAAGACAAAATTTTTCAGCAGCTGCTCGGCAAAGGAAAAGCCGCGTATGCGGAACGGCGGCGGCTTACACCCGAAGCATGTGTTGAGATCATTCGCAAAGCGGGCGGCGTACCGGTTATTGCGCATCCGGGACAGATGAAACTCACCTCGCGCAACCTGCGCCGGCTCGTCAAAAAACTGAAAGAACACGGCCTTGGCGGAATCGAAGTCTGGCATCCGATTCACCATCCGCATCAGGTCGTTTCCTACCTGAGCATCTGCGAAGATTTTGATCTCGTCGCCACCGGCGGCAGTGATTTTCACGGCAGTCTCACGCCGGACCTCACGCTCGGCCGCGGCTTCGGCGACCTCGACATTCCGGCTTCGGCACTCGAAAATCTGCGCAACCGCATATGAAAGTTGTCATTGCAGAAAAACCGTCCGTCGCCCGCGAACTCGCGGCGGTGCTGAATATCACGACGAAAAAGAACGGTTATATTGAAGGGCGCGGTTGCGCGATCACCTGGGCGTTCGGGCATCTGGTGGCTTTGCAGGAACCGGGCGACTATGATTCGGCGCTGAAACGCTGGTCGCTGGAATCGCTTCCGTTTATTCCGGACGAATTTAAATTAAAGCTGATCGGCAACCGCGGTGTGGACGAGCAGTTTCAGGTGATTAAAACCCTGTGCGAGCAGGCGGAAGAAATTGTCTGCGCGACCGACGCCGGGCGGGAAGGGGAGTTGATTTTCCGCTACATCCTCGCGCTGAGCGGCTGCGAACAGAAACCGATCCGCCGCCTCTGGCTCAACTCGCTTACGCCCGACGCCATCAAAGAGGCCTTCAAAAATCTGAAGGACGGACACGACTACGATCCGCTCTATGCCGCGGCGCGCTGCCGCAGCGAGTCCGACTGGATTGTCGGCCTCAATGCCACGCGCTATTACACGGTCCGGCACGGCCGCTTCGGCGGCGGAACCGACCGCGTACTCTGGAGTATCGGCCGCGTGCAGACGCCGGTGCTGGCGATGATTGTCGGGCGCGACGACGCCATTGATCAGTTCCGCTCGCAACCGTTCTGGGAGCTGACAACGAAGTATCGCGAGGTGATGTTCAAGTACACCGGCAAACGCTTTGAAAAACCGGAACTTGCGCAGGTTCTGCTCGAAAAAATCACCGGCCAGCCGTTTGAAGTGACCGGCATCGACGGCAAAGAAAAAAAAGAACCGCCGCCGCAGCTTTTCGACCTCACCACGCTTCAGCGCGATGTAAACAAAGCGCACGGACTTTACGCCGCCGACACACTGGCTGCCACACAGAATCTCTATGAATCCAAGCTGGTTACCTATCCGCGAACCGACTCGCGCTATCTCAACAAGGACATGAAGCCGCGCATTCCGCAGATTCTGGAACAGCTCAAAGCAATCCGCGCCGAACAGATCGCGCCGCTCAACCTCGCCAAACTTCCGTTCACCAGCCGGATCATTGACGACAAAAAGGTGACCGACCACCACGCCATCATTCCCACCGGCGTCGAGCCGCGCGGCCTCGGCGCAAACGAACAGCTGGTTTATGACGCAATCGTCACGCAGTTCATCGCCGCCTTCTATCCCGCCTGTTTGAAGACGCTCACCACCGTGGATGGCGTCAGCAACGAGGTTCCCTTTCAGACGAAAGGCACACAGATTATTGAACCCGGCTGGACGGCGCTGTTTCCGAAGAAAAAAAAGAAAGCAGACGACGAAGAGGATGATCAAACGCTGCCTGCTTTTGAAAAAGGCGAAACCGGTCCGCACGAACCGTCAGTCCGTGAAGGGAAAACCAATCCGCCGAAACACTTCACCGAGAACTCCCTGCTCGGCGCGATGGAAGCCGCCGGAAAATTTGTTGAAGACGACGCCTTGCGCGAAGCGCTCAAAGAGCGCGGCATCGGAACGCCCGCTACCCGCGCGGCAATCATCGAAACGCTGCTTTCCCGCAACTATATCCGGCGCGAGAAAAAACTGCTGCTGGCCACCGATATGGGACGCTGCCTGATCGCGCTGATTCGTGATCCGCTGCTCAAGTCACCTGAAATGACCGGCGAGTGGGAAGAAAAGCTCAAACAGATCGAACGGCAGAAGCTGGATGCCGGTGAATTTATGAGCGGCATCTGCAGCTACATCCGCGGACTGATTCAAACCGGCGCCTCCGGACGGCTGGACGCTTCGCGGATGGGCAATTGCCCGCTGTGCGGCAAAGAGGTCATTAAGGGCCGCACGGCCTACGGCTGTTCCGGCTGGAAAGAAGGCTGTGCGTATGTTCTATCGCCGGATTATAAAGGCCTGTCGCTAACGCCGAACCAGATTCAGGTTTTGCTGCAACTGCACATCCTGCCGTATCCGGTGCAAATTGAAGGCGAACCGCGCCTGCTCATTCTTTCCACACAAGGCCTGCCGATGGATCTGCTGCTTCCTTCCGCTGATTGGCAGAAAAAGGAAAAAAGCCTTTGAGTTTCTCTTAATCTGACGCTGTATTGGCCAGCGAAATAATTTCGACGGTACAGCGCGGCGGTTTTTCTTCCGGGGGTGGCATCTCCGAGACTCTTTTTTTGAGCGTCTCAAAGATTGATTTTTGAGTATCCCATTCGATTCCCGCTCTCTTGGTTTCGAGGTTTTCATTTTGGCCGGAAAGTGCCGCACGTTCCTGATCAAACGCCTCAAATTTTGACTTTTTCTCCGCACAGTCTGCCGCGAGCGCCTTTATAAATTCTCTCATGACTGTTTTTATACGCTGGTTCAGCTCGTCCAAGGCCGCTTGGGTCTGTTTTGTGGCGGGATCACCCGCCATGGATTGAAGTTGTTTTTGGATGTCTTGAATTTCGGAGTCAAACGTCTTAATGGACGGGTCGTTTACGTAAGAAGTAAACGACGTCACCAGATCCTCGTCGTTCAGTGTTGTCAACCGATCCAGTTTCGCTTGGGCCTCAAGCATCTCACATTTAGCCAGCATTCGGAGTTGCGTGAGCCGGAGCCTCTTTGCGTCTTTATCAACCGCAACAGGTCTTTCGGGTAAGCCCTGTTTTTTTCGGAGTTCTCGGTAGTGCTGTTCTGCTTTCTGAGCCTTATCTTCCTGTTCTTTCAACGTATTTGCCAGCGCCTCTGCCGGGCGCTGTTTTTCCGCTAACATGATCCCTTCAACGTATTTTTTATATGCACGGGCAACTTCGTTTGCAATCGCAACCGCCTCTGCGGCATCTGGACTTGCCGCTGAGATTTCAATAACGGAAGTGTCTCCGACCTGCTTCACGGTCAGTTTTCCTCTGAGGAGCGCACAGGCTTCCTTGGGAGAAGGCATGATGCCGTTGACCGCCCATTTCTGGGCGAGATTGAGTTGTTGTACCACGTTGGTCAGGAAGGGACCCTAGGCAATCATCGCCCTTTCTATCGCTAGTGGTGAGAAGGGTTTCATGCCGGGCGTCTCGCCTTTGATCGGTTCTTCCTGTTTCTGCACCGAAATCCGCGCTGTGGCATGGTGAAGTTCTTTGATGGGCTCCGGTCTGACGGCTTGGCATGCCATTTCAAATTCCGAGGGATGTGCCACTGCGAACTCCCGGATCCTCACTGAACAGTCCGGAAGAGCCGGTCGAGTCGTGATTGATTTTGCCTTAAGGGTGGCGAGGGCGGCCTGTTGGGTTTCATATTCAGCCTGGGCCTGCTGCAGTTCGGGGCTCTTGGCAGACGAAGATAAGGATGCTTTACAAATCCATTCATCCAGCGCATCCAGCTTGCTCTTCGCGACAATATACTGTGCCTGTGTTCCCTTCAGCAGGCCTTCCACAGCGGATGCCAGCTTCCCATTCAACTTATCGAGAGCGGCCTGAATCTTTTTGACTTCAATATGATCCGCTCTAAGGGATGGTGTTATTTCATTCAACTGTTTTTCATGTTGCCGAATCTGTTCAAGGATGGAGTCAAGAAAAGGATCTTTTATTGCGGTCGCAAACTCCTCTAGCGATTTGTCTTTAAGCTCTGTCAGATTTTTCAGCCGCTCTTGCATTGCAAGCATTTCCTGTTCAGCTGAAAGCAGATCCTTTTTGAGTTGTTCCATCTGGAGTTTTTGCAGGGAAGCCTCCTCCTCATCCGTGAAAAGGGTTTCGGAGAATCCTTCCTTTTTGCGCAATGCCTGAACCTTCAGTTTTAACTGGCTGACGAGCTCCTCCTGAATCTGTAACTCCCGTTGGGCCGTTTCCTGTGCGATCTTTGCTGCGGCATCGTTTTTCTCCTTAATATCGTCAGCAAATACGCGGGCCGTTTCATTGGCAACGGCCACCGCTTCGGCAGAATCGTCACTCTTGGCGGTGATGCGAATCAGTGAAATTACTGCGACCGGTCTCACCGTCAGCATATTTTTTATTCGGGAATAGATTTTGTCGGAAGAAGGTTCAATCCCGTTTTCTGTCCATTTTTCGGCAAGATGCAGCTGCCTCGCCACTTCGTCTAGAATCGGTCGGGAGACGACGTGCTCCACTTCAGCGTCCAGCGGGGGGCGTGCGTTGTGTTCGGAATCCACAGTCCGCTTCGTAATATCTATGGACGCGGTGGCAGAGAATTTCGGATCAGGATTTGGCGTGGAATAACCGATTAGAGTTAGAAGGGAAAAAGTTACGGCCGCCGCTGCAATTTTCATATTTCCATCCAATGGTGGGGTGTGAAGTTGGGCGAACCTTAATGCGCGGCGAACACTTGGTCAAATTGGAACAGGTTTTAATCGCCGAGTCGGCCATGCAACCGCATGGAGGATTTCGTTCTGTCGAAACCGGGTTCGGCGGCGACGGAGCGCCGCCCTCCATTGGAATACTTCCGGCACTGTTTACGTCTTCGCTTTTCAGGAAAGGTCGTAATCGTCTTAAGGCAGGCGGGACGCCTGCGATACGTACCGCCGGCATCCTGCCGGCCTTGTCCCGAACAAACTGACGCCGGTATTACCGCTGTCCGCCAAAGGAAGAAACGCGCACGGAGTTCGCGTTTCGCCTGCCGCGCCCGGCGGACGCGGCTGCAGCGGTGGGTGCGGACGCTGCCGCGCCTGAGTCGGACTATAGGCTAAAGCCTATGGCCTAATGACTTTCCTTTTTATTCCAGGCGGCAATGCATTCGTCGATCGAGAGTTCATAGCGCCGGTTGCAGAACCGGCAGTGAATCGCGACGGGTTCTTTTTTCTGTACCAGCTCCATGCGGTCGGGAATCGGCAGGGTGCGGACAACCGCCTCCATTTTTTCGTGACTGCACGGACAGGCAAAACGCGGAGCAGGACAGGTTTCCATGTGCAGACCGGCAAACCCGGCATCTCCGTCAATCAGTGAATTGGCAATCGTTTCAAAATAGCCGTCGGTTTCGCTTTCCCGGCTGAGCAGTTCGCGGAAAGAAAAACCGTCCATCCGCTGGCGGACGCGGTCGAAGTGTTCAAGATCGGTTCCCGGCAGCGCCTGAATCATCCATCCCTGACAAAGCCGGACAGGATTTTCCGGATCGGCATTGAAGCCGATCATGGCGCTGAGGCCGGTCTCAACCTGATCGCTGATGCAGAAGTAGTAGGCCAGATCGCCGGCAACGTCATGCAGGGAAACCGGCGCAGTTCCGGAGTTGAGGATTTTACCGGCATGCGAAGTGACGACCTGCAGATCGCCGATGTCGCCGTACAGCTTGTCCGGGTCGTCATCTTCGAGATTCAGCTGCGTTGGCGAAATGAACCCGCGGACGGTTCCGTCCTGACCGGCATCCGCTACGATGGTGCGCAGGATGCCTTTATATTTCCAGCAGGCATTCAGGCGCCGGCCTTCGGGGAGAATCGCCGCCGCCAGCAGCGCGCCGGTGACGGCGCGGCCCAGAATATGAGCGGCGGCCGGGTCGCAATTGTGCCGGAGAACGATTTCGTTCACCGCTTTCGTCGTCACCGCATAGGTGAATGCAATGTCGAGACCCTTAAAATGTCCTTTGATCAGCAGATCGTCCACGGTAGGTTCCTTTTTTTGAAAGCCGGAAGGGTAGGGAACCGGGCCCGACTCGGCAAGCTCCTGTTTCACAGATTGGAAAATTCTTATGGATGACGCAGTTGAAATTTATACCGATGGTGCATGCAAGGGGAATCCCGGGCCGGGCGGCTACGGCGTGGTGCTTCTGGCCGGCGGCCGGAGGAAAGAGCTTTCCGGCGGATTCCGTAAAACCACCAACAACCGGATGGAGCTGCTGGCCTGTATCGAAGGACTGCGCTCGCTGAAGCGTCCCTGCACCGTGGTGCTGACCAGCGATTCAAAATATGTGGTGGAAGCCATGAATAAAAGCTGGGCCAAACGGTGGCGAGCCAACGGCTGGAAACTTTCTCCGTCCAAACCGGCAAAAAATTCCGATCTTTGGAAACAGCTCCTTGATCTTTGCGGCAGCCACCAGGTCAGCTTTAAATGGGTGCAGGGGCACAACGGCCATCCCGAAAATGAATGCTGCGATGTGCTGGCGGTGGCGGCGTCGCAGTTAAAGGATCTGCCTGCCGACATTGCCTTTGAGACCGGTGTCCTCGCCGACGATCTTTTCAGTGGAACGGTCCCGGCCAGTTCCGTCATTTGATGATTTGACTCCCCGCCGGTTCTCCGTATCCTGCCGCGAATGAATTTTGAACGTAAAAGCGGAATTTTACTCCATATCACTTCGTTGCCGGGGCGCTGGGGAATGGGCGAGCTCGGTCCGCAGGCGCGGGCTTTCGGAGACTTTCTGGCCGCCGCCGGACAGAAGCTCTGGCAGATTCTGCCGACCGGCCCGGTCGGCTACGGCTATTCGCCGTACTCATCGCTTTCCGCCTTTGCCGGAAACCATCTGCTGATCAGTTTTGATGAGCTCATCGAAGAAGGGCGGCTGACGGAAAAACGGTTGGCAAAATTCCCGCAGTTCGATCCGCACCGAATCGATTTTCCTGCCGTGATCGAGGCCCGTGAAAAATTTCTGTTCGTTGCCGCCGACCGGTTCGGGCCGGATGCGGATTTTGCAGAGTTCTGCGAGCGTGAAGCGGACTGGCTTTCCGACTACGCGCTGTTTATGGCGATCCGCGAAGCACAAAGCAACCGTCCGTGGACGGAATGGCCCGACGGTTTGCGCGACCGCGATTCCCATTCTTTGGAAAAAGCGCGGAAGCGGCTGGCGAAACGGATTCGCCGCCACGAAGTTCTTCAATATCTGTTTTTCAGGCACTGGAAAAAGACGACGGAAGCTCTTCGGCCGTCTGGGATTTCGATGATTGGCGACATTCCGATTTTCGTGGCCGGAGATTCCGCGGATGTCTGGGCGAACCGTGAGCTGTTTTTTCTGAACGGTGACGGTACGCCGTCGGTCGTTGCGGGCGTTCCGCCGGATTATTTTTCCGCAACCGGCCAGCGCTGGGGCAATCCGCTGTACAACTGGGAGGTGCACCGCGAAACCGGTTATGCGTGGTGGACAAAGCGGATGCGCCGCATCCTTGAAATGACGGATATTGTGCGCATCGACCATTTCCGCGGGTTTGAAGATTACTGGGAAATTCCGGCGGACGAGCCGACGGCTGTCAAAGGCCGCTGGGTGAAAGGTCCCGGCCTCGAACTGTTCCAGGCTCTTGAAAAAAATCTCCGCCATGATCCGGTTTATGGAAAAAATTTCCGGCTGGACGAGCATGTCATTGCCGAAAATCTCGGCATTATTACCGAGGAAGTTGAAGCGTTGCGCGAGGCGTGCGGGTTCCCCGGCATGTGGGTTCTGCAATTCCGTTTCGGCGCGGAGGATATGAACCGTGCGGGCTACCATCCGGAAGGAACCGAGAAAAACTGGACGGTTTATACCGGTACGCACGATAACGATACGACGGCGGGCTGGCTTCACTCGCTGGATAAAGAAACACATCAGCGCGTCTGCAACTGGTTGCAGGCCGGCAGCTCTGTGTCGCATCACGAGCTGGCGGAGCTGGCGTTGCGGGCCCCGGCTAAATGGGCGGTTCTGCCGATGCAGGATGTGCTGGGACTTGGCGGCGCGGCGAGGATGAATATGCCGGGCACGACGCAGGGGAATTGGGGCTGGCGGTTTTCGGAGGATATGGTAACCACGGCGACCGTTCAGTGGTTGCGGGAGATGACGGAGAGAAACAGGCGGTAGAGATATTATTGCGTACTCCGTATTTTTACCGGATTGCAACCCGGCAATACGCAATACGGAATAAGCGGTACTTGTAAGGAGTTTTTTATGGATTCGGCGACGGTTACAACAGTTGTGCAGCAGGCTATAGAGAAAAATACCTTTTTTGATTTTCTGCTGATGATTCTTCTCGTGCTGACCGGATTTCTGGCCGGGCGGTTTCTGAAATATTTCTGCGAACAGGCCATCCGGAAAACTCCGCTCGGGCAGAACAGTTTGCACCGGACGGCGCTGGAACTGGCGGCGCGTACGACAACGTTTCCGGCGTCGGTAATCGGCGTCTGTTTTGCGCTGAAGGTGCTGGCAATCAGAGGTGCGCTGCGCGGTGATGTCATCGCGGTGCTGGTCACAGTCGTGGTGACCTATATTGTTTATCAGGCCGTTGAACTTTCCGGCTGGTGGGTTCGCCATTTGCGGGCAAAAACACGGACGGCGCTGGACGACATGATGGAGCCGGTGGTTCGCAAAACACTGCGCACGATTGTTGTCATTCTCGGTCTGGTGCAGGTTGCCCAGCAGCTGAGCGATAAACCGATCACTTCCATTCTCGCCGGACTCGGCGTCGGCGGTCTGGCCGTTGCGCTGGCGGCACAGGATACGATTAAAAACTTTTTCGGCTCGCTGGTGATTTTTGCGGATCGTCCGTTTCAGCTGGGCGATTCGGTCTGCGTAGACGGCATCGATGGTTCGGTGGAGGAAGTCGGTATGCGGTCGACCCGTCTACGAACAGCCGACGGCCATCTGGTGACGATTCCCAACGGCGAACTGGCGAATAAAACCATTCGCAATGTCACCCGTCGTCCGTACCTTAAGCGCGTTACCAATCTTGCGCTTGCCTGCGACACGCCGTCCGGGAAAGTGGATCAGGCGATAGCGATTGTCAAAGAGGAGCTGAACCGCGCGAACGAAAAGCTGCATCCCGGCATGCCGCCGCGCGTTCATTTCAACGAATTCAACGCCGCTTCGCTGAACATTCAGGTGATCTACTGGTTTGCCCCGGCTTCCGACTATTGGGGTTTCATGGAGTTTGATCAGAAATTCAATCTGGCCGTGCTCCGCCGGTTCAATGAAGAGGGAATTGAATTCGCGTTTCCGGGCCGGATTCAGGATCCCGGGAAAACCGGTTAGTTCCTGTTTTGGGTAACGACGGAACCGGATTTTTCTCCAGCCAGATCAACCATGTCGGCGAGAATATTCACCGTTTCGTCGAGGATCGGATCTTCCTTATCGGCTTTTTTGCTGCCGACAAGCTCTTCGTCCTGGAGTTTTTCCAGTTCCTTCTCAGCGACAATTTCTCCGACGCGGTCTGAAAGTTTCAGCGATATTTCCGGATTTGCCATCCGTGAGCGGAGGCGGTCGCGCCGGGCAAGAAAGGTTGTAAACGCCGGATTTCCGGCCATGCGCATTTCGGAATGTTTCCTCAGTTCAGGAATGGCCGGTTTAACCGAATCCGGCCACATCCGGTAATAGGCGCTGCGCACCTGCGACCACGGCAGCGCATTCGGCAGCGATTCTTCACCGATATCAAGCGCGTCGTAGAGTGAAGGAAGCACAACGTCCGGCACGACACCTTTGAGCTGCGTGGAGCCTCCGGCGATACGGTAGAAGCTGGCCGTCGTGACTTTGATCGACCCCAGATCATCACTGAGTTTGGAAAGGGGAAAGACGGTCTGCACCGTGCCTTTACCGTGAGTTTTGCTGTCGCCGACAATCAGAGCGCGCCCGTAGTCCTGCAATGCGGCGGCAACAATTTCAGAGGCCGAGGCGCTGAGCCGGTTGACGAGTACAACGAGCGGGCCGCTGTATACCGTGTCGGGGTCGCCGTCAGGCAGCACGGCAACACCGCGCTGTTCACGAACCTGAACGACCGGGCCGGCTGAAATGAAGAGCCCTGCGATATCAATGGCTTCCGCCAGCGAACCTCCGCCGTCATTGCGCAGGTCGAGAATGACGCCGTCGACACGTTTGGCGGCAAACTCGCCGAGAATGCGGCGTACATCAACGGAAGCCCGCCGTGCGCCGTCTTTGCCGTTCCGCGCGGCGGCAAAGTCAGCGTAAAATTCGGGCAGGGTGAGTACGCCGATACGATGCGGCACGCCGTTGGTTTCGGTGATCTGGCGCACTTCGCCTTTGGCCGCCTGCGCTTCCAGTTTTACTTCGTCGCGAATCAGATCAATGGTTTTGGTGCGTGTTCCGGTGGTGTCGTCGGCGGGAATGATTGTCAGAACAACCTTGGTTCCTTTTTCGCCGCGAATGAGACGTACGGCTTTGCTGAGCGGCCAGTAGAGAATACTTACCGGAGCGGCATTGCTTTGGGCGACGGCGATGATTTTATCGCCGGCCCGGAGCCGTCCGTCCAGTTCCGCCGGGCCGCCGGCAATGAGCTGTGTGATTTTCGCCATGCCGTCTTCGTTGCGAAGCATGGCACCGATACCGACGAGCGAGAGGCTCATATTGATGTCAAAGTCCTCGACGCCGCGCGGAGAGAGATATTCGCTGTGCGGGTCATAGCTGCGGGTAAAGGCGCTCAGATAGCGCTGCAGAACGGTTTCCTTGTCAAAGTTGTTGTCGATCAGCAGCTGATATTGTTTATACCGCTCGCGAACAAATTCAACCGGCGTGAGCGCCTCGATTCTGGCTTCGTCGACCGTGTTGGTCCCTTCGGGCTTGGGATCGTTTTTGCCGGCTTCTATGGCGGCGATCCGGGAGACGTAATCGTTCTTTACTTTTTTACGCCAGAGATCATTCCACTCCGTCTCATTTTCCGGCCACGGAGCGGTATCGCGTTTCCACCGGTACTTTTCCGCCTGATCGAGATCCATTGGCTGGTTGAGCAGCTGATTAACGTATGCCACGCGATTTGTGACCCTCTCTTTGAACCGGTCAAAAATGACCTGTGCATAGGAGGTGTCGCCGGCGACAACCTGATTATCCAGATTGGTTGCCTGCTTCTGGAATTCGGCAATGTCGGACGCCAGAAAGAATGTATGGTCGTAGTCCAGTGAATCGATATAGAGCGCCAGCGCGTTGGTGGCAATCGAGTCGTCGAATGCATTGCGGTTCAGGTGGATATGCGGCAGACGATCGGCAATCCGCGCTGCAATCCTCTCGGACGGGATCGGGTCCTGCGCCAGCGCATTGGCCGCATTGGCAGGAACTTCCGGTTTCCCGCATCCGGCCAGAACGGCGGCGAGCAGTAATAGATATAGCGGGTGTTTGCGCATAACTTTCCCTTTTTACCATAAATGCCCGCAGAAACAAGCCGCGTCCGCCGACTTTACCTCATTTTTGGTTTTATCCTCCGGCCCGCAGCCGCTACTCTGCGGCCTGATTTTAAACCGGAGAAATTGAATGCTCACAAAACGTCCTGAATGGAAGGCGCTTTCCGCCCATTGGAAAAAAACTCAATCAGCACATCTTCGAGACCTCTTCGCCGCCGATCCGCAGCGGGCTGAAAAATTTTCACTGAGCGCCTGCGACCTGCTGCTGGACTATTCAAAAAACCGTATCACAGACGAAACAATGAGTCTGCTGGTTCAGCTGGCTGAGGCGTCCGGACTGCGCGGAAAAATCGAGGCGATGTTCAGCGGCGAAAAGATCAACCGCACCGAAGACCGCGCCGTGCTCCACACCGCGCTCCGCGCTCCGCGCGGCACAAAGGTTTGCGTGGACGGAGAAGACATCATGCCCGGCATTCATGCGGTGCTTGATCAGATGGAGAAATTTTCAAACAGCATCCGCTCCGGCGAGTGGAAAGGCTACACCGGCAGGCCGATCCGGAATGTGATCAATATCGGTATCGGCGGTTCCGATCTCGGGCCTGTCATGGCGTTTGAAGCGCTCAAGCCGTATTCTCAGCGCAACCTGACGATCCGCTTTGTATCCAACGTGGACGGCACCCACATCGCTGAAGCGGTGCGCGACCTGAACGCCGAAGAGACCCTGTTTATCGTTGCTTCCAAAACCTTCACGACACAGGAAACCATGACCAACGCCGAAACGGCGCGCACATGGCTGCTGGCGGCGCTGAAAGACAAAGCGGCTGTTGCCAAACATTTCGTGGCGCTTTCCACCAGCGCCGCCGAAGTTTCGAAATTCGGTATTGATACGGCCAACATGTTCGGCTTCTGGGACTGGGTCGGCGGGCGCTATTCACTCTGCTCGGCGATCGGCCTGCCGGTGATGATCGCCATCGGTCCGCAGAATTTCCGTAAAATGCTGGCGGGCTTTCATGCGATGGACTGCCATTTCCGCACGGCACCGTTTGCTGAAAATATGCCGGTGATTCTCGCGCTGCTCGGCATCTGGTACAACAACTTCTTCAGCGCCGAGACCCAGGCGATTCTGCCGTATGATCAGTACCTCAGCCGCTTCGCCGCTTATTTCCAGCAGGGCGATATGGAATCGAACGGCAAGTACATTACACAAGACGGCAAGCGGGTGAAGTGGCAGACCGGCCCCGTAATTTGGGGCGAACCCGGAACCAACGGACAGCACGCTTTCTATCAGCTGATCCATCAGGGCACCAAACTGATCCCGTGCGACTTCATCGGATTTGCCAAATCGCAGAATCCGCTGGGCGACCACCACGCCAAGCTGATGGCCAATTTCTTCGCGCAGACCCAGGCGCTGGCCTTCGGTAAAACCGCTGAAGAACTGAAAGCAGAAAAGACGCCGAAGAAACTGATTCCGCACAAGACCTTCGAAGGCAACCGTCCGACCAATACCATCATGGCGGAAAAACTGACGCCGGAAGTGCTCGGCCATCTGATTGCTCTCTATGAACAGAAAATTTTTGTACAGGGAATGATCTGGGATATTTTCTCGTTCGACCAGTGGGGCGTGCAGCTTGGCAAAGTGCTGGCGTCCGCCATTCTGCCGGAGCTGGAAAGC
>Ga0116171_10002616_pt1 | contig 17000 bp, 12 predicted proteins | sample AD_JPNHW2_MetaG_FD_89798 | JGI IMG/M metagenome (GOLD analysis project Ga0116171, IMG submission 89798) | Active sludge microbial communities of municipal wastewater-treating anaerobic digesters from Japan - AD_JPNHW2_MetaG | ecosystem: Engineered > Bioreactor > Anaerobic > Digestate | place... | reverse complement strand
CTGAGAAAGACCATTCGCCTGCTCACAATATAAGTTCCTGCCAGTCCGGCAGTAATACTTGCAAAAAGAGCCCCGAGAAGGCCTTTCAGAATAAAATCATATTGCAGTATCCCTCCCTCCATCAATTATGAATCTTTAGTACGGTATGAGGAACCTCACCGTGAGTTATCAGCTGTATGGGACAGCCATAGGCCAGCAACTGTTCGTTGGATATCTCCGACGAAGGATGATAATGAAGTCCCTTATTTACACATGCATACGATTTTACATGCGCTGAAATCATTCCAATATCATGTGAAACCATTAATATGGCCATACGATTGTTAAGCTCCTTCAGCTTTGCATAGAAGTCACTTTCAAAAGTCGAATCAACAAAGTTCCCCGGTTCATCAAGAAGCAGAAGCTTAGGGCTTCCGATTATTGCCCTTCCCAGGAAGACTCTCTGCAGTTGTCCTCCCGAAAGCTCTGACAATGAAGCGTTCTCGAGCCCATTTAGTCCCAGTTCAACAATTATGGCAGATGCTTTTTTCTTATCTTCGGCTGACATCCGTGAAAGAATTTTCTTCCTGATCATCATACCCGAGAGTATTACATCGGATACGGTAACCGGGTAGTTAATATCGCCGGTGGATATCTGAGGCAGATAACCTATGCTGTTGGCATTTATAAGACGGTTGTTGAAGCTTATGGTTCCGCCTGAAGGCCTGATAAGTCCAAGTATTAATTTAAGAAGTGTGGTCTTGCCACCGCCGTTAGGCCCTATCACACCTATGAAGTCATTCTCAGCAACAGTGAAGTCAACATTCTCCAGCACGACCTTTGAATCGTAAGAGGCTGATAATGATTTCATTTCTATAAGATAAGCCATGGGATTTGTTATCTGTTTTCTGCAAAGCTCTTATGAAGGGCATCAATGATGAATCCTGTAGATTCCTCCCAGTCGCCCGACAAAGGATCAATTACAATAATTTCAGCCCGGATATCACCGGCAATAGCCCTTGCATTCCTGGTATCATATTCTTTCTGCACAAATATTGTTGCAATTTTCTTCTCTCTTGCAAGATCAATAAGTTCCTTCAGTCTCGATGGCGGAGGTTCTTTGCCCTCAAATTCAACAGGGAGCTCATTAAGTCCATAGTCGCGAGCCAGGTATGCCAGGTTCGGATGATATATCATAAACGACTCACCTTTATACTCACTGAATAGTGAATCGGCTTTTTTATCCATCATCAATATTTTTTCTTTCAGGTCTGCCAGGTTATTTTCATATTTTTCTTTCCCTTCAGGCTTGATTTTGCATAACAGCTCTTCAATCGAGAGCGCCATATCGAGGGCATATTTCGGCGATACCCAGTAATGGGGATCAGCACCCTCAGCATGGTCATTCTCATGCTCATGTGCATGTTCTGATTCAATGAGATCGATACCGTCGCCTAGCGAAAGTTTTATCATCTTTTTATTCATCTCATAGAACCTGTCAAGCCATGCCATTTCAAATCCGAGGTATCCGTTGCTAACATAAGCTACCGACTTCCGGAGGTCGGCTATCTGCCTGGGGAAAGGCTCATAAACATGCGGGTTGGCTCCGGGGGGAACCATTACGTTAACGGAAAAATCGTCGCCACCGATACTTTTTACAAAATACTCAAAAGGAGCTATGCTTACTGTGATAACCGGTATGCCGGTTTCAGAACTCTTCCTGTTACAGGAGACCAGGATGAAGACGCATAACAGCAACAGATATTTTCTCATTTAACATTTTCTGGAGGCTACAAAATTAACATATATGATCACAAAAGGTTTCAGATATTGTAAATAAAATAATATCCGCTATTTTTGATCAACATTTATCTTTTAGCCGGTAATGAAGAATAAAGGGGAGACACTTGCATCAATCCTGAAAGAGTTTAGCGACTGCTACTTTTTTCTTCATAATACCAGGGACTACAACGTGGTGGAAAAGATAATGAATGAAGGTTTCATCTTTGAGAATCAGCTGCCGCACTCTACCGATAGGGTTAATCCAAATGAACCGATAGAGATCACCTACTTCCTGTTCCAGAGAAAAGATTACGGGTCATTCACCATCATTATTGGCATCCCGAAGGATATCTATGAAAAATATTCCGACCTGTCAAACACTCTCGATACGGGAATAGAAGAAGTTATGACAATTACTGATCCATATTTCGGGGATAATGATGAGCTTATTTATACAATTTCACCCAGGCATGTCCTTGGTTACTTCGACCAGAAGGAATCGGAGTTTGTGGAAAACGGCCTCTGGGACCCCGACTATGACAATACCAGGTTCAGAAAACCCATCAAAAGGCCTCTCAGGCCTGATAAATAAACAAATAATGAAAATAGTATTAAGGGCAGTGCTGCTGACTTCAATGTGGTTCTTATCGCAATTATATTCTGCTTCACAGCCACATTACAGCAATTACGATCGGATAATGCAGAGAACAGGTTCGCTGGCACGTGAATATCCTTCACTCTGCTCAGTCTCCTCTATCGGAAAAACCATGAGCGGAAAAGACATCATGGTCATCAGGATCGGATCAGGAGACGATTCAGTGAAACCAGGCATTGCAGTTGCAGGAGGTGTCGAAGGCCACTATATGCTCGGTAAAGAGCTGGCTCTTGGTTTCGCAGAAACACTGCTGAAAGAATCCTCCCTGCCTGAAATAAACAAGCTTCTCAGGGAAGTATCTTTTTATGTCTTTCCCGATGTCAGCCCCGATGCATCTGAAAGCTATTTTCAGGATCTTAAATATGAAAACAGCCTCAACAGCAGGCCTGTCGACGATGACCGTGACTTTAAAAACGGAGAGGATCCCTATGAAGATCTCAACAACGACGGTTTTATAACACTTGTTCGTGTGGCTGATCCTTCAGGCACTTACACCGAATATACCGACGATAAGAGGGTTATGGTGCCTGCAGATCTGTCAAGAGGAGAACATGGCTCATTCATAGTCCTCACGGAAGGTATCGACAATGATGGTGACGGGAAGTTCAACGAAGACGGCCCCGGGGGCGTCAGTTTCAACAAAAACCTTACATACAATTATGAGGAGTTCGGAGCCGGCGCCGGGCTGCATCCTGTTTCAGAACCTGAAACAAAAGCAGTACTCGATTACCTCTACGACCATTATAATATATTCGCCGTATTTACTTTCGGCCCTCAGGATAACCTGACACAGGCTGCCAGGTCAGGAGAACGCTTACCCTCCACCCTGACTGCTTCACAAATTCCTGCCCAGGGACCCACCGGCAGGACAGGCGAGAGGAGAATCACCTCAGTTCAAAGGTCCGATGAGACTGTTTTGAAACTGGTTTCGGAAAGATACAAGGAGATAACGGGCTTAAAAGGATCACCACCTTCAAGGAGTACTCCCGGCAATTTCATGGATTGGGCATATTACCATTACGGCCGCTACAGCTTCAGCACACCCGGATGGTGGTATCCGGCCGACAAGGATAAGAATCCCGAAGCCGCATTTCTCAAATTTGCCGAAGAAAACAAAATAGAGGATGTTTTTGTGCCCTGGACAGAAATAGTGCATCCCGGCTTCCCGGGAAAGAAAACAGAAGCAGGAGGGATAAAACCTTTCTGCATGATCGTACCTCCGGAAGACAAGATCGAAGAACTGGTTTCGGTACATTATAAATTCATTGCTGAAGTCGCAGCTATGCATCCACAGCTTGAATTCCTTGATATCAAAACAGAAGAAGCCGGGGAGAATATTTACAGAGTCACACTGAAAGTCCATAATAAAGGGCTCTTTGCTACATGTGCCGAAGCCGGTCAGAACAACATGTGGGTGAGGCTTATGAGACTCTCCCTTGAAACTGCCAAAGGCCAGACTCTCCTTAGCGGACAAAAAGTACAGAGAGTTGAACGACTGAATGGCGGCGGAGTTGCAGAATTCAGCTGGCTGATACTTGGAAAAGGTAAAATTAACATCAGTGCCGGAGCAGTTAATACAGGTATCATAAAAACCTCTGCCGACCTGAAATAAAACTATTTATTCCCCCGACATGAAAAAAGCTTTAATCAATACAATAGTCACAGGGTCATTATTACTTTACTCATTAATCGTGGCCGGGCAGACGGCAGAGATGTTTATCAAAGCGGCAGGCACGCCGGCTGATCCGAAAGTCCAGGTATCATGGAACAGATATTATACCTACACAGGCATAACAGACCTGGTAAAAAAGATGGCTTCAGCATACCCCGATCTTGTTACTCTCAGTTCGATGGGTAAGTCGTTCCAAGGCAGGGAGATGTGGGTGCTGACCATATCCGACAAAAAAGCAGGCGATCCTGAACGGAAACCAGGTTTCTGGATCGACGGTAACATTCACTCTATAGAGATACAGGGTACAGAAATGGCACTCTATTGTGCATGGTATCTTACCGAGATGTATGATGAAAATGATTTTATCAGAGAGCTTTTAAAGGATAAGGTGTTTTATATTGCACCTACGATAAATCCGGATTCCCGCGATTATTTTGCTAACAAAGGAGTGCCCCCGCGTTCCGGGATGATGCCTTATGACACCGACCGCGACGGACTTTTCGACGAGGATGGTGCCGACGATCTTAACGGTGATGAAAATATAAGTCAGATGCGCAGAAAAAGCCTCGATGGGAGTTATACTGCCGACAAAACTGATCCTCGCAGAATGGTCCGTGTCGAGGCAGGAAAAAAAGGTGAGTATGAGATGCTGGGCATGGAGGGAATTGACAACGACGGCGACGGAATGGTTAACGAGGACGGGCCGGGCGGCTATGACGGAAACCGCGACTGGGGTTTTAACTGGGAACCAAATTATGTTCAGAGCGGGGCACACAAATATCCGTTCTCGCAACCTGAGAACCAGGCTGTTCGCGACTTTATAATAAAACACCGCAACATAACAGGGGCACAATCATTTCATAACTCGGGAGGAATGATACTGAGAGGCCCTTCAATACAGGGCGGCGGCGCCGAAACCTTCAGCCGTTCCGATGATGCTGTAATAAACCAGATAGGTCGTACCGGCGAAAAAATGATCCCGGGCTATAAGCTTCTTACGATATGGAAAGATATGTACACCGTTTATGGCGGTGAAGTAGACTGGTGGCACGGGGCAATGGGATGCTATGTCTTTTCGAATGAGCTATGGAATCCTTACCTCATGTTCTATGATACCGCCAATATCGACCAGTATGAATTTGACAGACTCCTGCTCTTCGAGGATGCCTTTATACCCTGGCAGAAGATAAATCATCCTGTTTATGGCGAAGTTGAAATAGGTGGTTTCAGCAAAATGCTCGGGAGGCTTCATCCTGGTTTTCTTCTCGAAACAGATGCACACCGTAACGCTGCTTTCTGTATATACAATTCATATCAGTCGCCCAGGCTTGAGATCTCTGATGTCAGAGTAAGAAAGATTGAAGGAGGTTTAAAGGAGGTAAGCCTGACGGTGACAAATACGAGGCTTATACCGACACATTCATCGACCAACCTGAGATTTAAAATCGATCCGCCAGTTTATGTGAGTATCGAAGGAGGAAATATCATTGCAGGAATGATTGTCACCGATAAGGATCTGAACAGGGCATCTGAACAGAAAAAGAATCCTCAGAAAATGGAAATACCTGTTATAGAGGGTTATCAGAGCGTCGACCTGAAATGGATCGTAAAAGGAGGATCGAAATATGAAATTACTGTCGAGAGTGTAAAAGGAGGAACAGCGTCAGCTGTTGCAGAATAAAATAAGGCCGGATCCCCTGTTCCGGCCTCATAGTAAAAAAAGGAATGAAAATTAATCCGTCCGTAGACGCTGACAAAAAAACTAATAGGTCTGAAGTGATATCCTGAAATACCCGATTGTTCCTTTTGAGGATTTTATCTCAAATTTCCATGGGCCGGTCTTATCATCACTCGAGTCGGAGACCGTGAATGATTTTTTCCAGTTAAGGTTTCCGAATTCATCTATCACTATGTCGGAATATGTTTTACCTCCGGGCATGATTATCTTTATCCGTATCTCCCCCATTTTGCAGTCGCCGATTATCGACATAACGACGTTGCTGACAGATTTTTCGACGTCAATGGTATAATCTCTCTCAAAGGGGATCTCCTTTACTGACTTAGAAAATTCCCAGCTGGTCCTCTCTGTTTCGTTACTATTATGTGACCCATAGAATTGAAATCCCGGTGTATAAATAAATGGTTCGCCGGTGGAAAATGATTTTATCTTCCCCATGTCGTCATACACCCTGAACATCCGTTCACGAACCTTGGGATCATCGATCTGGATTTTGTACTCCTGAATGGCTTTTTCCAGTTCAAGCTTTGATTCCTCCAGGGCATCTGTGGCTTCCTTCTGGGCTTCTTCCTGGGCTTTCTTCTGCTCCACCATAGCCTTCTTCTGTGCCTCTATGGCTTCCTGCATCTGTTTCTCCTTCTCCTCCTTGCTCTTATCCTGGCCTTCCACTCTCTGTGAAAATCCCATTGTGAAGAGGAAAATAATTGCTAATATTAAACTGCTCTTTTTCATGGCTGCCTTGTTTTAAATCTGTTGATCCAAAGATAATGCCGCGATTGACCTGATTATGTTAACGCACGGTTAACGCAAGGTTAATGTTTAAACTTCACGGGAGCATGCGTTGTGAAAAAGAATAATTTTGAACAGTAAACCGGAATGATATGAAAAAAAGAAACACTGTTCTTACCCTGGGGATAATGGCTATTTTATTCATAGTTCTCGCCCAGGGGATTATCCTAAGAGGATTATGGAAACAGCAGAACGAGATGCTGACTCTCAGGTACCGGTCACTTACCCAGGATGCAATGAATTCACTGAGGGGAACAAGGATTTCAGTTCACGATACTGTAATGTTCCTGCTCAGGAACTATTCCGAGAATGTTGCAGGCGAACTGCACCTTATCAAAGACGAACAGCAACTCGCCGGGAAGAAACAGGAAATACTCGAATATTTCACCGCAGTACTTTATCGCGAGCAGGATTTTACATCCTTCCTGTCGGACTATTTTGAAGAACAGGGCTTCGAGAAAAATTTCAAATACAAAATCCTTATCAGCAACCTGGAGATAACAAATGACGACACTCTTGTTGTGTACCGAAGCGATAATTATGCAGGCCGGAGACCAGCAGGGCCCGGGGGATCAGGAGGACCCGGTCCGGGATTGGGATTTTCAACACCCGGCGACTCCAAATCATCTATATCTGTACTGCGTCAGAGGTTGTTCGACAATAATTACTACCTTAATTTCGAATATTATATCGATTTCTCCGATAAACAGAAGCTCATCCTCCGTGAAATAGGATCTTCCCTTCTTATAAGTCTCCTCAGCATACTGGTGGTTGTAACGATATTTCTGATTACCTACCGTAATCTCATGGAAGAGAAGAGACTGTCGAATCTGAAAACCGATTTCATCAATAACATGACCCATGAGCTGAAGACTCCCCTGGCAACAATTACCGTTGCAGGCAAAACACTTGAGCTGGAAAAGATCAGAAATGATGAATCAAGGGTTCTTGACACAGCCAGGCTGATAGGTAAACAGAGCGTTCATCTCAATCAGCTCATCAATATGATCCTCGAAATCAGCATGTGGGAACGGACTGAATTCCAGCTTGAGAAGAAAAAAGTTGACATGGAGGAATTCATGAACGACGTTGTTGAGAGTTTCAAAACAGGATACGGAAACAGCTCCGTAATAAGTCAGAAATACAATTTCCAGGGTACCACCGCTGAGATCGATATTGTTTACTTTACCACCATGATAAATAACCTTTTGTCGAATGCTGTGAAGTATTGCGACAAGGATCCCGAAATCCAGGTCGAAGGAACAGTAAAAGATAATACCCTCAATATAAGCATCTCCGACAATGGCATTGGTATTGCCAAGACCGACCAGAAACATGTTTTCGATAAATTTTACAGGGCCTCCTCAGGAAACATACACAAATACAAGGGATTAGGCCTCGGTCTCTATTATGTGAAGAAGATTGCGACAGCTCACGGCGGTGATGTGACATTAACGAGCAAACCCGGAAAAGGTAGTATATTTACGGTAATGATTCCATACTGAAAACTAATAGATCCATGAAAGTATTACTGGCAGAAGATGACAGGGATTTTGGGAACATACTTTCCCAGTACGTAACCATCAGTGGCTTTGATGTAACCCTTGCCCGCGACGGGAAGGAAGCCTGGGAACTTTTCCAGAAAGAGAAACCTGATATTTGTGTCCTCGATGTAATGATGCCCGAAATGGACGGATTTACACTTGGCGAAAAGATCAAGGAACTTCAGCCCGGAGTACCCATTATTTTCCTTACGGCGAAAAGCCTGAAGGAAGATATTGTCAGGGGCTTAAAAATAGGCGCCGACGACTATATTACAAAACCATTCGATCCTGACGTCCTGATCCTGCGAATAAACAACATCCTGAAGCGCGCTTATTCATCATCGACCGATGAATATAAAATCTCCGATTCCGTACTCAAAATGAATACCCTTGAGTTTACTTGTGGCAATAACACCGACAAGATCACGCTCAAGGAGGCTCAGCTCCTGAGATACTTTATAGTCAACAGGAACAAAGTGCTTGCCAGGGAAGATATCCTGACAGAGATATGGGGAGAGGATGATTATTTCCTCGGAAGGAGCATGGATGTCTTTATCAGCAGATTGAGAAAATATATTTCACAGGATAAAAACCTCGATATACGTACTGTCAGAGGAACAGGATTTATCCTGGAAGAAGTAAACAAACAGGGATAAAAAAGTTGCAGGTTGCAAGTTACTGATTAGGGGCTGATCTTCAACCCCTAACCTGGAACCGGCAACCTGCAGCAGACTGATCGCAAAGTCTTATTTTGTTGTTCCCAGCAACTCTTTAACTTTATTATAGAGAGCCTCTTCCCTGAGGTTTGTGGCTATTATTGTACCAGTTTCGTCGAGAAGGAAATTAGCAGGTATAGAATTTACTGCATATAGTTTTGCAGCTGCATTGTTCCAGTACTGAAGATCGGAAACATGTGTCCAGGTAAGCTTGTCGTCAGCGATTGCCTTAACCCAGTCTTCTTTAGTCTGGTCGAGTGAAACGCCAAATACATCGAATCCATTTTTGTGGAATTCGTTATATACCTTTACCACATTCGGATTTTCCTGGCGGCAGGGGCCGCACCATGCTGCCCAGAAATCAACGAGCAGAAGTTTTGCACCCACCTTTGAATAGAGAGAGACCGGATTGCCATCGACATCGTTAAGCGTAAAATCAGGAGCTTTTGCACCTATTGCCACAGCTTTCATTGCTGTCAGCCTTGTCTGGAGGTCTTTAATAATCGGCATTTTTGTCACTGTTGTGTCAAGACCGGCAATTGTCTGTTCAATTTCATCGGCACTCATTTCATAACTGAGGCTCCTGAGCAATACAGGAGAAAAGAAGGAGGAAGGATTATTTTTAATAAAATCTTTCTGCACTTCTGTCATCTGTTTTTCAATACCCATTGCCTCATCTCTTACCTGTGTCATTTTTGCCTCATCGCCCTGTTCCCTGGCAGCCTGGTAATCTTTCAGAAGCATCTGGTACTTATCTGAAAGAGGCTCATTGAGAGCCATATAGGCTTTCATATCGTCCTGTGTCCTTGACCCCGTGACTACAGCATCAGATAATGAATCGAGTGTGCCTGTTATTGTGATTTCGGCATTCTCAAGGAAGAAGGTTGTCCTGCTCCTTGTATTAAGTGCAACAAGCTGAACCTGTTCCGGGAATTCTACCGCACCTTTCATTACGAATTTTCCATCTTTGGAAATTGCCGTATCGATTGAAACGATAGCGCCTGCCTCTCTTTTCTGAAGGACAAATGTAAGGCTGTCAGATCCTTTAATATTTGCTTTCACCACAAACTGCGGTTCTGTACTGCAGGCAGCAACTATTGCTGCCAGAACAAACAGGTAAATTATTTTCTTCATTTTTATTTATTATTGGTTATCAGTATTTTAAAAATTACGGCGCAAAGATATTAATTATTATGACTCTTTAAGATAATTCCTGATCAATCCGAGCGCTGCGCTGTACGATGTAATTTTCCCTTCGAACAATAACTTTTCAGTCTGTGGCCTCAGAGTCTTCACGTCAGGATGGTTATGAAAAGAGTTTTTCAGGAATTCCATTATAGCATCATCCATACTCACAACGGCCTGTTCTTTTCGCCTTTGCCCGAAGTACCGGTTTTTCTGTGTGAAGCTGACATAATCCATTATCATCAGCCACAATTCCCTGATACCCTGATTATGGAGCGCCGAGCATGTAACCACTTCCGGCTTCCATCCCGAAGGCGGCAGCGGGAAGAGGTGAAGGGCGCTCTGGTAGATCAGCTTTGCAGCCTCAGCAGGGGCTTTATTCTCACCGTCGGCCTTTGTAATTGCAATAACATCGGCCATCTCCATAATACCTCTTTTAATACCCTGGAGTTCATCGCCTGCACCTGCCAGCATCAGGAGAAGGAAAAAATCGACCATGGAGTGGACAGCTGTCTCTGATTGTCCCACTCCTACTGTCTCAACAAGAATTGTATCGAAACCAGCTGCTTCACAAAGAATTATTGTCTCCCTGGTTTTCCTGGCTACCCCGCCAAGAGTGCCGGCCGATGGCGATGGCCTTATAAAGGCACCTGGATGAGTACTCAGCTTTTCCATTCTTGTCTTGTCGCCTAGAATGCTTCCCCTGGAATGTTTACTGCTTGGATCGACGGCCAGTACAGCAGGCTTTCTTCCTTCTCCTGCTATAAAAAGACCAAACGATTCAATAAAAGTGCTCTTACCTGCACCCGGGACACCTGTAATACCGATCCTGACAGACTTTGAACTGTAAGGAAGGCATTTTTCTATGATCTCCTGCACGGTATCATAATGCCGGGGGAGTGAGCTCTCTGCGAGGGTTATTGCCTGGCTGAGAATGGTTCTGTTACCCGAGAGGATACCTTCGACATACTCATCGACAGAGTATTTACGCCGTTTACCCTTGCTTTTGCCGGCAAGGATTTCCGGATTAATGCTGGGAGGCTGGTGAATTCCCTTCTGTACCTTCAGGGCACTGTTACTATGCTTATCCATATATGCAGGAAACAGGATCAAAAATAATAAAAAGGGTGCCAAATTTTTACCGGCACCCCAATTATATTTATACGATGAAACTCCCTATTTTGTTGCATCAGGAACGTCAACATCTGCCGTCAGCGTCAGTACTACCTCCGACTTCTTCGGATCGTTGGTATAGACATAGATCGTTTTTGTCTGTTTTCCCTTGTAATTTCCGGAGCTGAAAACTGCCTTGATGGAACTTGATTCACCGGGTTTGATCCCTGCTCCTGCAACACCCTGCTGTACTGCTGTACAACCACATGTCGATTTGACATATCTGATAATAAGATCACTCTTACCGGTATTGGTGAATTTCCATTCTACGTCCTTCGATGTATTGCCTGCAATCTTCCCCAGGTCAATCGATGCTGCCGCAAGTCCGAATCCCGGGGCATTCTCAATATCTTCCCTTGTCAGTTTTGAGAAGTCCTCGACAAGATTTGCTGACACATAATAATATGCATTTTCCTGCAGCACTCCGTTTATCTTCACCCTGACGATCTCTGTCACATTTCCCCATCCGTTGTTTTTGGTAGCGTCGTAGGTGCCCTCAACCAGCCCTTTCTGCCCTGGTTTGAGCGTTTCGGGGTTGATCTTCAATGAAAGATGCGGAGGGAGCTGGTCAAATTCCACCTTCACGGGCTGATCAGAAGTATTTATGAGTTGCATGACCCTTATCTTCTTCTCAGTCTTCTTAATATTTGTGAATGCCAGGTGAATGCTTTCGAACCTTACAGGTCCTACAGGGTATGTAAAGAGCTCTTCAACAGTCTTTTCACGAGGCACATTCTCACCTTTAATATAGAGGACCTGTATCTGTGGTTTTGCATTTGTGTAGACTGTCAGCGATTTTGTAAATTTTTCACCTCCTCTGCCCTTAGGGTCATAAATTGCAGTTACCTTGCCTGATCCGCCGGCAGGAATAGGTTCTTTTGTCCATTCCGGTGTGGTACATCCGCACGAAGTAACAATATTCTGTATCACGAGAGGCGCGTTGCCTGTATTTGTGACAATGAAATCGTGTTTTTGCACACCACCGTCTTCCTTGAAAGCACCGAAATTATGTTCGCTCTCTGAGTACTTTGCCACAGGCTGCGCTATGATCACCGCTCCAATCATGAAAGCCGCGAAAAAAAGTAATAATCTCTTCATTTCTGTTAAAATTGTCGTTTTGGATATAATAAATGCCGTCTCATTACGGTTTTTTACAATAACAACTCCGGAAAGTAATTGGTTGCATTATGCAGAACAAAAATCAGACCGGAAATTATATTTACATTTTAAAAAGCCCAAATTTAATAAAGTTTAACCTTTTTGAAGATTATAAACCATAATATCATTAGTTTTGTCGCAATGACCCAATTCGCCTGCAATGAAAATAATGTGTGAAGGCAGGAGCAGAAAATGAAGTACGGGAAGATGAGAAATAAGCTCAGGCTGGCAATATCGTTTCTTGCCCTGATTGTTAATCTGAATGTCAGCGGTCAGTTCTATAACGGCCATCAGATGAACTTCGGGAAGAACAGGGTTCAGTATTTTGACTATTACTGGTCGTTTTTCCGCTTTGACGATTTCGATTGTTACTTCAATGAATACGGCCGCGACCTGGCAGCCTATACTGCCGACTATGCTACTGAAAAACTGGCAGAGATAGAGGATTTCTTTGATTATACACTTGAGAAAAGGCTCATTTTTGTAATTTATAACAAGAACGCTGAATATAAACAGTCGAATATCGGCCTGGCAACCGCCGATGAGGAAAATTACAATACGGGCGGCTTCAGCAGGATAATAAAAAACAAGGTGATGCTCTACTTCGAGGGCAATCATGAGGCTTACAACAACCAGATCGCAGCATCAATAACGGAGGTCCTGATAAACGAGATACTTTACAATGCCGATGTCCGCGACAGGGTGTCAAGCTCGTCGCTGATAAATATGCCCGACTGGTATTTCAAAGGCCTTATCAGGTATGTCGCCGAAGGATGGAACTATGAGGCCGAGAACAGAACCAAAGACGGAATTATGTCGGGGAAATACCGGAAAATAAGCCATCTCGAAAATGAAGATGCCATTGTTGCCGGACAATCATTCTGGAGATTCATCGGTAAAGAGTATGGCGACGCCCTGATACCTAATATTATATATATCACTAAAGTCTACAAGAACATCGACGATGGCTTTTTATATGTGATAGGCAAAGACCTTAAAGACCTCCTGAAGGAATGGAGAGCATATTATAATAAGGTTTATGCTGAGGACAGGAACATGCCAGGCGCTGACGAAAATGTTATCAGAAAGTCGAAAAAGGAACAGGTCTTTCAGCAGGTAAGGGTCAGCCCCGACGGAAAATATATTGCTTATGTTACCAACGACCTGGGGCGAAAGCGTATCTGGCTCTACGACAACCAGACCGGCAAGCAGAGAATTATTTTCAGGGCAGAACCGAAGCTGCCACAGGAGAGCGACAAGACATATCCGGTAATAGCCTGGCACCCCAGCAGCAGGATACTGACATACATAAACGAGGAGAAAGCTGCCCTGATAATGTATTTCTACCGGACCAACGATAAGTCGACAGAAGAAAGAAACATACTCTACTTCGACAAGATCCTTGACTTTTCATACAGCCCCGAAGGATCACGGCTTGTCTTATCGGCAGTAAAAGACGGTATAACAGATATCTATGTTCATACTATCGCCTCCGGAACTAATGAACAGATAACCAGAGACATTGAAGACGATATAAATCCATCATTCGTAAAGAACTTCCCCGACGAGATCATCTTTTCATCGAACAGGCAATCCGATACCCTGAGAAATGTGCCGGATCCCTATGCAAAAACAGCTCTGTCATTCGACCTGTTCACCTACAATCTTGCAAAAAAAGGAAATCTGCTCACCAGGCTCTCTGAAGGAAAATATACCGACAGGAAAGGTGCCTCGGAAACGGGCCGCAGCAGGTTTGCCTATACCGGAAATACGAACGGTATCATTAACAGGTTTGTAGCTAACTTCGACAGTACTATCAGTTATATCGACACTGCCACACATTACAGGTATTATATAAATTCCAGGCAGGTAACAAATTATGACCGCAATATTATTGATCATTCTGTGGTGAGCGGATCGGACACCTATGGCGAAATACTCTACAGCAAAAGCAGGTATCTTCTGAGAAAAGGAGAGATGAGCCAGATGAAGCCTGTGCCCGATAATGAGATAGTAACAACTGCTTTCAGGTACGAAGATGTTAAAATGCTTCATAAAGCCGACAGCGTAGAACAACTCAGACAATGGCTGGTTGAGCAGGACAGGAGAAGACGCGATACTCTTACCAAACCTCTCTACGAGTATTACATCACCAACGAACCTATCGATATAAACCATTATATCTTCGAAAAGGAGAAGCAGAACTACTATGAACAGCTCTGGCGCAAAGATTATATGGATATTGACCTCGACACCGGTGAGCTTGACCTTCCGGCAATAAGGATCTACGAAACTTCATTTTACAACAACTACCTGGTAAGCCAGATCGATTTCAGCTTTCTGAATAATTCCTACCAGGTTTACAGTTCAGGAGCACCATACTACAATCCTGGTATCAACGGGCTTATGAGATTCGGAATTATTGATCTGTTTGAGGATTACAGGGTTACAGGCGGGATAAGGTTGTCGGGTAACTTCGACAGCAACGAATATCTTGTAAGTGTCGAAAACCTTAAGGGTAAATTTGATAAACAGCTTATCTTTCACCGGCTTGCTTTTTACAGCTCAAACGATACATCGCTGTTCAAGACTCACACACATAATTTATACCTGTCATACGCCAAACCCATCACTCCTGCCTTTTCGCTGAAAGGTACGGTATCATACAGGTACGACCGGCATGTTCAGCTGGCAACCGACATGGCCACTCTTAACAGCGGGGATCTTTCGAGGCACTGGGCAAGCCTGAAGGCTGAAGCAGTCTACGACAATACCCGGAAGCGGTGCGTGAATATATATTATGGTACCCGTTTCAAGATCTTCGGCGAATACTACAAGGAGCTCACCACTAAAAAGTCGGACATGTTTGTGCTTGGCGCTGACTTCCGGACTTATACGAAGATACACAGGGAGCTTATCTGGGCAAATCGTTTTGCAGCCAGCACCTCCTGGGGCCCTACAAGGCTGGTATACTACCTGGGGGGAGTCGACAACTGGATGGGATATTTTTTCAGCAAGTACACGATGTTCGATAATTCAATTCCTGTAGATCCTGATATGAATTACGGTTTCCAGGCGCTGGCGACAAACATGAGAGGATTCAGTCAGAATGTCAGGAACGGTAACAACTTCGCCCTTATAAACAGTGAAATACGATGGCCCATCGTCAGATACCTGGCAGGGCACCCGCTGAGGTCCAATTTCCTTAACAGCCTTCAGGTTGTCGGGTTTGGTGACCTGGGGACAGCCTGGACAGGTTTTTCGCCATGGGCAGGCGACAATTCCTATGATACCGAGGTCATTGAAAACGGGCCTGTAAGGGTAACACTCGATTCAAACCGTGAACCACTGGTTGCAGGTTTCGGTGCAGGCGCAAGGATGCAGCTCCTTGGATATTTCATCAGGGCCGACTGGGCCTGGGGGATCGAAAACAACTATATTCTCCCACATATGTTCTATCTCTCCTTCAGTCTCGATTTCTGACAAAAAAACAGATCCGGGGCATGATTATTGCTAATGATATTTGTTATTTTTTAATTTAAAAAAAAAGGATAAATTTGCATGATCATTGTACAACAATTAACTAAAAATCATAGAAATGGCTTACAAAATCAGTGAAGATTGCACAGCATGCGGAACATGCATCGACGAATGTCCTGTGGAAGCAATTTCCGAAGGCGACATCTACAAAATCAACCCTGACATCTGTACAGACTGTGGTGCCTGTGCTGATGTGTGCCCGGTTGAAGCAATTCACCCCGCATAGACTTCAATTTTCAGAAACTTATCAAGGGGCTTTTCTCAGGCCCCTTTTTTATTGGGGTCGGTATTTAGCTCCATCAAGAATTGCCTGTACGTCAGTGATTTCCATCATCTCCCCGAGTGAAACATTCTTGTTCAGGGCCATATACGATTCAATGATCCTGAATCCTATCCATACTGCAGCTCTCCCTGGCGACTCATTGGAAAAGTAGCTTGTAAAAGGTGCTTCCCCGGTAAGTTTTCTTATTATAAACTGATCGCTGCTGAAAAGAAGGTCTTCTTCGATCATGTATAACCACATCCTCGATTCGTTATTACGGCAGAACTTCATCTGATCGCCGGTAAATCCAAACAAAAGAGTATCGCTGACCGAGGGGATCATGCACTTCTTAAAATACAAGAGCTTCCCTTCGTGCAAGACCTGGGTTATAACGTTTGCGGCAGGATATTTCATATGCTCAAAATCCCAGATACTCTTACCCCATGCATACATGCAATCGGGAACTATATTCCAGGAATTCATCTGTGCAGCGAGGTAGCCGTAAATTCCAAGCCTTGCATAATATTCGCTGTCGCTGCCGAGATACCTGTCGAGGCATATCCCGAGCACCGAGTCAGCAGTGATAATACTGTTGTTGAATCCGGTGATACATGTGTAAACTGCCGGAACATTCTCGTCGGGGAAATACCACTTATAATGTCTGAAAGCTTCTGAAAGGTCAGCTTCAAGAAATTTAAGATCGGGATATTTCTCAGAGACAACACCATATACTTCTGTATTAAGCTTATCGGTGCTAAAATTCAGAAGATTTAAAGCAAATGCAGAATCAGAGATGGTTCCTGCTTT
>Ga0116171_10002612_pt1 | contig 17026 bp, 11 predicted proteins | sample AD_JPNHW2_MetaG_FD_89798 | JGI IMG/M metagenome (GOLD analysis project Ga0116171, IMG submission 89798) | Active sludge microbial communities of municipal wastewater-treating anaerobic digesters from Japan - AD_JPNHW2_MetaG | ecosystem: Engineered > Bioreactor > Anaerobic > Digestate | place... | reverse complement strand
CTTCTGAACCGACTTTTTTGGCAATGATTTTCAGTACTCCGTCAGAAATAACTGCACATGTATCGGTGCCTCTGGAACCAGCAATATAATTCTGAATTTCGTTATTGCCCCAGCCATTGGCGCCGGTTTCGTACCACCAGCGGGCTAAACTGGGTAATGGCGTTTTGCCGTTGCTCTGGCGCGAATCGTTGAATTCGTCCTGCCATTTGAGTGTATATCCAGCCGGAACGTAATTAGGAATTGTTGCAGCAGCCTGCTTTACAGACAATTTTTTGGTGTAAGTACCCGATTTGAATGTCAGCACGGCAGTTCGTTCGGTGTTCATGCCGTTTTTTGATAAGGTAATCTTCATGCTTGTTTGTCCGTTGTATCCCGAAGCAGGCGTAATAGTACACCACGACTGGCTGGATGTGGCAGTCCATGAACCATTTGAAGTAACCGTCAAATTTTGCGTATTTCCATCATCGGTAAAAGTAATATTTTCGGGTGCAAATTGCCAGGTTATTTCTGTTTCGTGAGGCTCAGGATCTGGTCCGTCGTTATTCCCGCATCCGGAGAATAACACCAGAACAATCAATAACAGGTTATACATCGTTTTCATTCTTATTTTGTGTACGTTGTAATTATTTAAACGCTTATTACAGAGAAATAGCATAATTTGGGTACAAGTTTTTGGTGAAAAGAGAAAAAAGGAAGGGCTACAACCTTGTAGCCGCTTCCTTTTTTTTAAAAAAATTAGTAATTATTCGTTGAAAGAGAAATCATCGAAGAAGAAAATACCTGTTCCAGCATGTCCTTCCGCTCCGAACTGAATGACAATCTTGTCGTAATCGGTACGGGTTGCCACATTACTGAAATCGAAGGTAAGTTCAATCCATTTGTTAAGTTCAAGATCACCTTTCACAATTTCGGTCTGCGATTGCCATGCATTGCCTCCCATACTGCTGTCCTGTAATTTCACAGCCAGCTGTGGACGCAATTTGGCATTTGAAATCCATGAACCTGCCGTTGCCCAGTCGGTTGTATAATCGTTGGAAGGAATATACACTTTCAATTTGATCTTGTTCTGCTTTGTCAAATCGAATTTATACTTTTCAGCAGTAAATGAAACGTTGCTGTAGAAAGCAGTGGATTTCTGATAACGATATACTTTGTCCGATTCATTGATGGGTACAGGTGATGGATTATCAAATATTCCGGTTTTACCACCCATATCTTCTTTTGCAAAGTTAATTTTTGAAGTTCCTGTTTCAAAGTTCTCGGCTAGAGGCACTGCTTTCGGTTCTTTCACAATTGGAGGAGCAGCCACATTCAGTTCTGGCAAGCAATAAACGAATACCCAGTCCTGACCTTCAACCGTATTATTCACACGTAAAGCCATTACTTTATCGGTCTGATAAATAATTTCATAGACCTGCGAACCACAATAATAGCCCATAAAAGCATTGCCAGTAAGAGTCAGTTTGGGATATTTTCCGCTTTCATCCAGTCCAAAATTATAATTGCCGCCGTTGTAATCGAAGATAGCATCATCGCCGTTAATTCCGGTTACTGAATAACCACCAATCGAGGCTGCCGATGCTTTTCTGCCATAGCCTTCTCCTTTATTTACGATGTTGAGTTTTACTCCATTCTGAATAAATGTAAATTTGAAATCATACATTTTCCATGAGCCCTTATCGTTGGGAGCTGCTCCCCACCACGACTGTCCGTACGAGCCCTGTGGCCCAAGTCCGATATGTCCGCTGATAGGAAAACCGGTAGCAGCAGCAACTTCCTTAGCGAAATTGTTGTACTGGTCGAATACCCATGTTTTACCATCCAAATCGGTAGCACCACCGGTCAGATTAACATATGCAGGCGTATTGATTAAAGCATAATCGTTCTGAGCAATATGTATTACCTGGCTTTTTGTGGCTGATTTACCGTCTGGCGTATTCAGAGTGAGTGTAACTGTATAGTCACCGGCAAAAGGATACTGTCCTACAACAGTATTTGAATTGCCCGTTCCACCATTACCCAAATCCCAGCCCATGGAGTAAACTCCTTTGATAGCTGTAGTGTTGGTAAAAGTAATTACATTCGCACTGGTAGATGAAGGGGTTTGTGAAAAAGTAATCTGATCGGCTGTAACAGTATCCAATGTTCCCAAAGAATACTTATCATCTTCCTGAGGACTGCAGGCTGTCACCAACATGAAGGACAGCAGCACCCCGATTCCGTTTTTTATTATGTTTTTCATACTTGTTTTTTTTAGTTATCCATCGAAAACAGGTTTGCTACATGAAACCTGTTTTCGGCAGGATTGTTGTTACAATAAATTAATTATACCCCGGATTTTGTTTTAATTCAAACTCAGTTCCCTTGGTTTTATCGATTTCAGATTGTGGAATTGGTAAATACTTTTTATTGTCATTCCACGTACGTGTACTTAACGGAGTACTTTCGGTTAACAGCGAGGTGTCACCCCAACGTACAATGTCCCAGAAACGGATGCCTTCTCCCACAAATTCGCGACGGCGTTCCAGCTTGATGTTGGCTACTGTTGCAGGTATCGGCTTATCAGTTCCGAAAGCACGATTACGAACGCGATCCAGACATGACTGAGCAGTGATGCCATCCACAGCAGGCTGTCCATGAACTACCACCAGTTCGGCATAATTGAGCAAGGTTTCGGCAAAACGGAAGATTCTGAAATTGTTGCAATAGTTCAGATCCACATCGCCCTGCGGATTGTAACCAACACGGGCAGCATATTTTGCCTGGAAAAGATGTGTATCCTGAAAACGTGCGGTGTATTGTGAACCTTCCCATTTGTTGATCGAGCCTTCGCGACGGGTATCACCTTCTTCGTACATATCCCAGGTAGCCTGACGCACCGGACCAAATCCCCATCCGCCTTTGAAGTCACCAGTTTTGCTGCCGGTGTTCAAACCGTTGGGCGAAATGAATGCCGGAAGATTGGTTCCGTAACCCTGCCAGCCACTTGACCATGTTTTTCCTTCAGGCAACTGGTTGCTTTCGAAAATAGATTCCTGACAAAACTCATTTTCATCGACCCACATGGCTGCATAGTTATTAAACAACCCATATTCGTTACTCTTGATAATTTCTGCCATATCTTTGGTTACTTCGGCATAACGGGCAACGTCTTTCTGATACATCACCACGCGGGCTTTGAGCATCAGCGCTGCTGCTTTTGTAACACGACCGGTACTGGTAGAGCCTTTAGAATAACTCATTGGCAAGCGGTCAGCACCGGCATCAGTCTTACCACAGGCAAAATCAAGATCTTTCATTATGGCTGCATAAACTTCATTAGCAGTTAACTGTTTAGCCATGTAAGGAGCAGATGAAAGCGGAGCTTCGAAATACGGAACATTACCCCAGAATTTCCAAAGCCAGTGTACATAATAAGCACGCAGGAAATGAGCTTCGGCCTGATATTGGTTCAGCTTTGCTTCCGGAACATTCACTGCATTATCGCAGGCAATAATCACATTGTTGCAACGAGCCAGACCCGTATAGAATATGCTCCATAATCCGTCAATATTTTCGTTGGGAGTAGTTGTGAACAACGACAACAGGTATAACTGATGCTGGTCACCGGCATCACCACCGCCTTTGTAGATATCGTCCGACCTGAGGTCAGACATCAGCGGAATGCTGTTGTAATTATTATTGGCGTAACTGTCGAACAGAAGTATCTGATAAGCCGAACCCAGATTGGATAGAATAGCTCCTTCGGTGGCAGAACCTCCTGCCGCTTGTTTTTCGGTGGGAAGAGCGGTTAAAAAGTCTTCTCCGCAGGATGTAAACCCGATAAGGGCTACAAACATTATAAATATATACTTTTTCATATGTATCATATTATTTTAGAATTAAAGAGAAATGTTAGCACCGACAGAAATCGTTCTTGATTGCGGATAGATACCACGATCAATACCAATAGTTGTATATCCTCCGGATGCTACTTCAGGATCAAAACCATCATATTTGGTTAAAGTCAGCAAATTTTCGGCCATAACGAAAATTCTTAAATTTTCGATGGACACCTTCCGTGTCATTGATACGGGCAGTGTATAACCCAGTTGTGTAGATTTCATACGTGCATAAGAACCATCCTTTATATAAAGATCGGATGAACGCCAGTTGCTGTTTGCATTTGCAATTGTCATACGTGGTATCGAATTGGAAGTACCTTCACCGTGCCAGCGCTGAAGTATCCATTCCGGACGATTCATTGCCGGTATATCGCCACGCTGCGAGAAGTCAAAGATATCATTGCCAAGCGTTCCCTGGAAGAATATATTCAAATCAAAGTTTTTCCATTCGGCATTAAGTGTTAAACCAAATGTCCAGTCTGGCATTCCTTTTCCGATTTTTACCTTGTCTTCGTCACTGATAATTCCATCGCCGTTAGCATCCACAAAGCGCACATCACCGGGCTTAGCTGCCGACTGATATTTTTGTCCGTCAGTATTTACATACGCGTCAATTTCTGCCTGATTTTGGAAGAGACCATCTGTTTTATAACCATAGAAATAAGGAAATACTTCACCGTTTTTACCCTTTACATAGCTACCTACACCTGATGCTCCGGCATTTTCGTAAATTTGTTCTCCGGTTGCATTACCAAGTTTGATCAACTTGTTTTTCAGATAGGAAGCGTTAGCCGAAACCGAGTACTTGAAATCACCGGCTGTTTGTTTCCATCCTGTTTCAAATTCAAGTCCCCAATTCTGCATATCACCTACGTTAGCAATGGGAGAACCTTGTCCTACATAAGATGGGATAGGTTGTTCCATCAACATACCGTTAGTGATTTTTTTGAAATAATCAAAACTGAAAGTGAAAGCACTTTTAAACAGATAAGTTTCGAAACCTATATCGGTTTGTTGCGATTCTTCCCATTTTACGTCGGGATTTGGTATAGATGCTGGTGAACTTCCATACTGCATTACACCTCCTGTTTCACCCACTTTGGTCGGGTCTCCGTTATTCACTTTATATCCACCTCCGAAATAGTAGTTCTGTCCACCATCCATCAGAGAAGTGTAACGGAATGCTCCAATTCGTTCATTACCGTTTTTACCCCAGCTGAAACGAAGTTTCAACGCGTCAATCCATTTTGGTCTGTCCTGCAGGAATTCTTCGTTGGTCAAATTCCATCCAAGTGAAAATGCAGGGAATGTAGCCCATTTGTGATTCGGTCCAAAGTTGGACGAACCGTCACGGCGAACCGTAGCCTGAAGGATATAACGTTCGGCATAATTGTAATCTAAACGAGCAAAATAGGATGCCAGAGTTGCCTGATTATAACCACCTGTACCACCCCAAACCCGTTCGAGTTTACGATCAGCAATGGCTGAGTTTATGTTGGCTTTCAGCGGATCAGTTTCGAGCAATTGCTGGTCATTTCCTCCCAGGCTGCGATAGGTGTATTTTTGAGCCGATTGTCCGAGTACAGCAGCAACATTGTGTTTGCCACCAAAAGTTTTATTGTATGAAAGTGTATTTTCAACCTGCCATTTGAAACCTCTGTTCATTTCACTCTGAACTGTACTTACATCTACAGTTTTTCCCTGAGTAGCAAGAAAATATGGGAAAGTATAGCTATCATAGCCCCAGAAAGCCAGGTCGACACCATAACTGCTCTTAAATTTGAGTTCTGGCAGGACACTTAATTCACCCCAAAAGGTGGAAACGATTTTATCGCTGTTGTTCAATCCACTGCTTGGCTGATTGAGCATGGCAACCGGGTTAGCTATTTCCTGAAATCCCGAGGGAGGAATGGAAAATACCCGTCCGTCTTTGTCTTTTACAGCATTTGGATATTTGGCAAGGATAGCTGCTGCAGTTTCTTCGTCGGCATATACAGGTACCAACGGAGAGAAAGTCAATGCACTACCAAGGATGGAGCCATATTCCGAGTTGGCATCAATCGAAGAACTTTTGTCACGGGAATAGCCCAGGTTAACACCTATGCGTAATTTATTCAGAAAATCGCGGCTTTTTTCTTCGAAAATGGTATGTGTCGAATTGGAACGAACACTCCAGCGATTGTAATTTGATTTGCCGAAGTCACCACCGACAATACCCTGCTGGTCGAAATATCCTAATGACAGGAAATATTGCGATCTTTCGGTACCTCCGGAAACGCTCAACTGATGATTTTTTATCGGGGCATTGTAGTTGAAGGTTTCATCCTGCCAGTCGGTTCCTGTTCCGGCGTTCATTACCTGTTCGTTGTTATATCTTGGGAGACCTCCATCGTTAATAAGCCCTTCGTTCATTATGACCATATATTCTTGAGCATTAAGAACCGATTTCTTTTTCCAGGGATTTTGCCATCCATAACTTACATTGTAGTTAATCTTGGTTTTACCGGCGACTCCGTTCTTGGTTGTTACCAATACTACTCCGTTAGCAGCACGTGCTCCGTAAATAGCAGCCGATGAAGCATCTTTAAGGATTTCCACCGATTGGATATCCACCGGATTGAGGTAATTAATACCACCGTCAACCGGCATACCGTCAACGATATAAAGCGGCTCACTATTGTTTACGGTACCAATACCACGAATACGTACTTTAGAATCGGATCCCGGTTGTCCGGAACTTTGTGTAATCTGAACACCGGAAACTTTACCTTTCAGTACATCTTCCACGCGCGATGGCTTTGTGTTGTTCAGTTGTTCAGCTGTTACACGGCTGATAGCAGCAGTAACCACACTTTTCTTCTGTACGCCGTAACCGATAACCACCAGCTCATTCAGACTTTTTGTGTCTTCCTTCAGGGTTATATTCATTGTTGACGGACTGTTAACAGTAAATTGCTGTTCGACATATCCGATATAAGTTACATGTACAACAGATCCGGCAGGAACAGAAAGACTGAAACTGCCTGTAGCGTTGCTTACAGTACCGATTGAACTGTTGGGAATGGAAATGTTGGCACCGATAATCGGATCACCTTTCTCGTCGATAACTTTCCCCTGAAAGAGAACAGTTGGTTGATTTTGCTGAGATGTCAGTTTTGGAGCCTGACTACCGGCAATGTAGATTTTTTTGTCCCTGATTTCATAACTCAGGTTTCGTGAAGATAACAATTTTGTCATTACATCCGAAAGAGAGGCATTGCTAACATTAATGTTAACAATCTCATTCAGATTAACGACCTCTTTGCTGTAAGCTAAAGTATAGCCTGTCTGACGGCTGATACTTTCCAGAACTTGTTTTAAAGTTTGCTGACTTGAATTTAAACTTACCTTCTGTGCAAAGCCCATATTACTCAGGCCTATAAACATCAGTGTAAATAAAATAAAAGTCCGCCTTTTAAAAAGTTGTTTTCTCATGGTATAACTTTTTTTTAAGTGAAACAATAATATTGAATTTAAAATATTCCCGGATAATTGAAAAATCTATAAATGTAATATAACAGACAACAACAGTTAAATATTACCGCATTGCTTATATTCAAGCATTTATGAAAGTCTGATTTAAGATTTCAACAGTGCCGATCAATTGATCGTATGTCATCAACAAACAATAGACACACGATAAGAAAAAAAGTATGAGTTAAAATCAGAATTTATTTTAAATATATATTCACGCTGTTGAATTTGGTCGTCGAGAATTTAACGGGAGAGATTTTCTGGAGTTCTTTAATTATGTTCTCCAGCGAAGTTTGGTTGGTTGTAAGGGTGTATGTATAGGTCAGCGCTTTAGGATCCTGAACATTAAAGTCGACATTGAATTTCCGGTTGAGAACTTTAATTACATCAGCCAGCGGAGTATCGTGAAACAATATGATATTGTCTTTCCATACGGACACTTCATAGGGTCTGTCGATATAATCAATAGTACATTTCCCGGTCAGTACATCATAGACAGCCTGCTGTCCGGGCAATATCTGATAACTATCGCAGGGAGTGTTGAAAATGATATTTCCTTTATCCAGTAATATTTTCATTTCCCGTTCCTCCTGGTAGGCATGAACATTGAATGAAGTACCAAGCACTGTGACATTAGTATTATTGATATTTACCACAAATGGTCGTCGCTTATTGCTGGCGATATTGAAATAACCTTCGCCCTGAAGAAATATTTCACGTTTTGACAAACCGAACTTACGGGGGAATCGTAATCGGGTATCAGCATTCAGATAAGCCTCGCTCCCATCCTGAAAAACAATATGCTCCTGTTTACCTTTGGGGACATATACTTCAGCATATACTGTTTTGCCGAATAAGTTAACCTGATTGTTGAGCTGAAAAGTGATTCCGAGAATCATAATTACCGGGATGAGCACTGCTGCTGCCTGCCAGTAAATCTTGCGCATCCTTTTATGTCTGATTTGCCTGTTTATTTCGGAAAGTATGTTAGCTGACTGAACAGAAGACAGGGTAATGTATTTGTTCGGGTTTTCATCCAGGACACCTGCTTCGCAGTCCAGCAGGTGAGACAGGTATGCCTGACCTTCAACTGTTTCAGAAAACCACATAGCTACTTCACGGGCTTCCTTTTTGCTGGCTATACCTTCTATAACCTTATCAATGGTCTCTTTTTCGAACGGATGCATATTATTTTCTTTATATTACCTTGACACAAGAATGAAAAAATAATGTGAGTTCTATATGTTAATTATTTATAAAAACATCAGTTTTATTTTTCGGAAGTAGTCTCTGAGCATCTTTACAGACTCCTGATAGTGCGATTTGACTGTATTTACAGATATTCCCATCGCATCTGCAATCTCCTGATTACTTTTATTTTCATCAATTTTCATCTTGCAGATTTCCATTTTTTGGGATGGCAGATTATTAATGCCTTCATAAAGAAAGTTGCTGAGCTGATTATCTTCGAGCATTTTCAGAATATCGCTGTCGTCCGAAATTTCAATCTGATTATTCTGATAATTCAACGAAATCATTTCCTTATTATCTCTTATCTGATTAAGAATAAAGTTCTTTGTCATCGTATAAAGATAGTTTTTAAGATTGATTTCTATTTCGATAAACGGGCTTGAAACCCATAGCTTTACAAACACCTGTTGCACTGCATCACCCGACATCTCGGTATCTTTCAGATATCGGTAAGCAAGGTTGTACAGATATTGATGATACTTATAATATACAATTGTAAAAGCCTCTTTATCCTTTTTTTTTATTAACTGGAATAAAGCGGCATCTTCATTGTCTGCATATTTTGAGAATTGGGTTCGCATAGTTAAACCGTAAATTTTGTTCTCTTTATCAGCAAAAGTAATGATTATTTCAAATTGATTACGCTACAAGAATGTATTTTTATAATATTATCAATTACAGCACACCTGAAGCCATTAAAAAATTAAAATATGATATTCTCAAATACCTTCATAAAATAATTCCCGGAAGTATTGGTGATCATTTCTCAATAATTAAGTTCCGGACACCACCTTCGTGAACTATAATCAAATTGAAGGAAATAATTTCCTTTATTAATCCCGTTGAAACTTTCGTGATTGCTGGTGGAGAATGAAAAAGCTTATATTTTATTCAGATAGAATAAGATATAAAAAAAAGAAATAAAGACCTTTTTATCATTTGTGGAGGAGAATACAGAACTAAAAGTCATTACCATTTTTTAGTTCCCTTTTGATAAATAAGTATTTTTCCTGCTCATCATGCAGGATATCTGGCTGGATAATTTCGAGCAATTCAAGTGTCTCGTACAGAAACAGAGCATCCTGAATGCTTATGGAATTTTTTATTTGAGAGAAATAACCATACTTAATGGCATACTTATTAATAAACGATAAAAATCTCCCGACATATGTTTTCTTTTCATCTAACTCTCTTTCCGCCTCCATTGATATGATCAAATCTATATTTTCTCTGTCAATAACGATTTTTATGGATTTATTCTTCTTCATATAATTCATGGCAAATGTCGTGGTTTCCAACACTTCTATCTTTCTCTTATCAGGTGGCCATTGAGATGCATTTTCACACGACCATGTTTTTCTCGGGAAATGAAACTCAGATTTTTCATTGAGTCTTACCATCAGGAATGTTTCAGATAATTGTTTCTTTACTACTTCCTGAAATTCCGGTATCTGTTTTTTCGAAATTTCCGAAGTGTTATCCGGGTTATCTTTCCCTGTCAAAATAACGCCACCTTCTTCTGAATAAAGAAATTTTAGCAAACGAGCCAATCTGAGCCTTTCTTTATAACTGGCATCTTCACGGTCGCCAATCAGGAATAAATCCCATAAAATAAGATAATAAAGCCCTTCAAGTCTTATATCGGGCTTATCTATTAATTCAATTTGCTGGAGTATAATCTTCTCACGATAGTTAGTAGCAGGATAATGCTCTGCCTTAATCAAATAGTTTTCCTTGCTGAATATTGGAGCACTCATAGCTTACTTCCTGAAAATTATATTATTCTGATTACTTATAATAATGTATTTTAGTTATAACAAATAATTTCAATTTAATGTTTCATGCTTTGAATGCCAACAATAATCAATAAACTATATAAATTACTAAAAAACAATTTACAACTCCGAAATAAGACTCTAAAAAAACTGCCGGTCATCAAAATAGATTGAAGCCGGCAGTTAAAAATTATTTTAAATTACATTAGTTCATTTAGTTACCTATCTCGGATAAAAATTTAATCCGCACCAGTCTTACTTCTGTTTCACTGAAATCATTTTCACCGAGTTCGTCGAGTGCAGTACTTATTTTATCGGTTTCAGCAGAATTGAAATATTCGAATATTTCATCCACACGATCAGGATCCATTACCTCATCGAGAAAATAGTCGATATTTATTTTGGTACCCGAATACACAATGGCTTCTATCTCGTCCAGTAATTCGCTTATATCCAGCCCTTTGGAAAGTGCTATATCATCAAGTGCAATTTTCCGGTCTATTGACTGTATGATTGACACTTTGAGTTTTGATTTATTGGCGACAGTTCTTACGCGCAAATCTTCAGGACGTATGATTTCATTTTCCTTGACATGTTCGCGTATTACTTTCAAGAATTCTTCTCCGTAACGTTTTGCTTTACCGGCTCCTACACCCGGGATATTTTGCAGTTCATCCATCGAAATGGGGTAACTGGTAGCCATAGCTTCGAGCGATGGATCCTGAAAGATAACAAAAGGCGGTACTTCCAGTTTCTTTGAAAGTTTCTTACGAAGATCTTTCAGAATAGAGAAAAGCACATCATCGGCAGCACAGGTACCACCGGCATTTCGGCTACTCATATCATCTTCGTCATCCTCAAATTCAGTGTCTTTCACAATCGGGAACGACTTCGGATTTTTCAGATATTCTTTCCCTGAAGCAGTCATTTTCAAGACTCCATAGGTTTCAATATCTTTAGAGATATAACCTGCTATCATGGCCTGCCGGATGACTGCGTGCAGCAGTTTTTCATCCTCGTCGGATGCTGAACCAAAATTTTCGAGGTCAACATGCTGATAAGATTTTACGTCAGGTGATTCATTTCCTTTAAGGACATCAACAATATGTTCAGCTTTGAATTTTTCTTTAAGTTGCTGAACGGTCTCCAATACTAATACTAATAATTCTTTTCCTTCCACAAATTTTCTTGGTTTCATACAGTTATCACAACTGCCGCAATTTTCGAGGGTATATTCTTCTCCAAAATAATGCAGCAACAATTTTCTTCTACAAACAGAAGATTCAGCATAAGCCTGCGTTTCGAGCAAAAGTTGATTTCCAATCTCCTGTTCGGCCACAGGTTTTCCCTGCATAAATTTACGCAGTTTATCCAGGTCTTTATAAGCATAAAATGCAATGCATTGACCTTCACCGCCATCACGTCCACCACGTCCTGTTTCCTGATAGTAACCTTCCAGACTTTTTGGAATATCGTAATGAATTACATAACGTACATCCGGCTTGTCAATCCCCATCCCAAATGCGATTGTAGCCACAATGACATCCGCTTTCTCCATCAGGAACTTATCCTGGTTTTCGCTGCGTTGCAATGAGTCCATGCCGGCATGATAGGCTAATGCAGAAATACCATTTACCTGCAAAGTTTCTGCAAGCTCTTCAACTTTCTTTCGACTCAGACAATATATTATACCTGATTTACCTGCTTGAGAGCGGATGTATTTAATAATATCTTTATCTACATCTTTGGTCTTAGATCTTACTTCGTAATACAGGTTTGGTCGGTTAAAGGACGACTTGAATACAGTTGCATTAAGCATGTTCAGATTTTTCTGTATATCATGCTGTACTTTAGGAGTAGCGGTGGCGGTAAGCGCGATCAAAGGAGCGACTCCTATTTCATTGATAATCGGTCTTATGCGGCGGTATTCAGGTCTGAAATCATGTCCCCATTCCGAGATACAATGCGCTTCGTCAATAGCATAAAATGAAATTTTTACCTGACGAAGAAATTCAATATTCTCCTCTTTGGTTAATGACTCCGGTGCTACATAAAGCAATTTTGTTTTCCCTGAAATTACATCTTCTTTCACAACATCAATAGCCGCACGCGTGAGTGACGAATTCAGAAAATGCGCAACGCCATCTTCTTCGCTGAAATTTCGCATTGCATCAACCTGATTTTTCATCAGGGCAATGAGCGGAGAAATTACAATGGCAGTTCCCTCCATTAAAAGTGAGGGTAATTGATAACACAAGGATTTGCCACCTCCTGTTGGCATCAGAACAAACGTGTCCTTTCCATCAAGAACATTTTGAATAATTGCCTCCTGATTGCCTTTGAATGTATCAAAACCAAAGTATTCTTTCAGATATGATGTTAACTCCGAGTGCTTTGTCATAGTAATTACTCTTCAGAGAATGAAAACGAAATTACAGTTATTTTTTAGATTACACAAATAATTTTTATCAGATAAAATATATTTTCTAATCGCAGATGAAATAACAAAAATATAAACAGATTTTAAAAAAACAAGAGGTTTGAAATAAAAAATCAGGATATTTGTAATTTAAAAACATAACACCCTGATTTTCTATTCTTTATCAATAGTAATAATTTATAATATTCTACGAATGTCAGGCCGTTTTCAAACGGTGAGCATTCGCCTTATCCATTTTAGTCCGGGCATAATCGATGGTTACCACCCATTTTTTCTCTTTTTTGGTAGGCATCTCAAACATTTGGTCTATCATGATGGTTTCAGTGATTGATCTCAACCCGCGAGCTCCCAGTTTGAATTCGATTGCCTTATCTACAATATAATCAAGCACTTCCGGTTCAAAAATGAGATCCACGCCATCCATCTTAAACAGTTTTACATACTGCTTAATAATTGAATTTTTCGGTTCTGTGAGGATATTCCGCAATGCACTCCGATCCAAAGGTTCCAGGTAGGTCAGTATAGGAAGACGTCCGATAATTTCGGGTATCAGTCCGAATGATTTCAAATCCTGCGGGGCAATATATTGAAGCAGATTGGCCCTGTCAACCATTTCGTTTTCAATAGATGCACCATAACCTACAACACGTGTGTTGAGGCGGTTAGCTATTTTTCGTTCGATTCCGTCGAATGCTCCACCGCAGATAAAGAGGATATTCTGGGTATTGACAGGGATAAATTTTTGTTCGGGATGTTTTCGTCCACCCTGTGGCGGAACATTTACCACTGAACCTTCGAGCAGTTTCAGCAAACCCTGCTGAACACCTTCGCCACTCACATCGCGAGTAATACTCGGATTGTCACTCTTACGGGCTATTTTATCTATTTCGTCTATGAACACAATACCTCTTTCCGCTTCCTTCACATTGTAATCGGCTACCTGCAGGAGGCGTGTGAGAATGCTTTCAATATCTTCGCCTACATAACCGGCTTCGGTGAGAACGGTTGCATCGACAATGGTGAATGGTACGTGCAGTTTACGTGCAATAGTTTTTGCAAGTAAAGTTTTTCCGGTGCCGGTATAACCAACCATGATGATATTGGATTTTTCAATCTCCACATCGTCGTTTGATTTTTCCTGCAATACACGCTTGTAATGATTGTAAACAGCGACCGACAAGTATTTTTTCGCGTCATCCTGTCCGATGACGTACTGGTCCAGATAATTTTTAATTTCGGCAGGCTTCGGCAATTTTTCTTTGTCAAGTGTCGAAGCCATATCATTGCCCATTTTTGCATCACGTACTATTGCAGCAGCCTGTTCGGTGCATTCGTTACAAATCTGTGCGCCATCAAGTCCGGTAATTAAAAAGCCTACCTGTGACTCGGGTCTTCCGCAGAAGCTGCAATGTTTACTGTTTTTTGCCATAAATTATTTTTTTTCTTTTATCAACACTCTGTCAATCATTCCATATTCCAGGGCTTCCTGCGACGTCATCCAAAAATCGCGATCGCTGTCTTTTTCAATCTGCTCATAGGTTTTACCCGAATGATCAGCAATAATCTGATACAGTTCTTTTTTGAGTTTCAGCATTTCGCGCAGGTTGATTTCCATATCGGCAGCCACTCCCTGAGCTCCGCCACTTGGCTGATGAATCATGATACGTGAATGTTTCAAAGCCGAACGTTTTCCATTTTTTCCGGCTACCAGCAACACTGCGCCCATAGATGCTGCCATTCCTGTGCAGATGGTTGCTACATCGGACGAAATAAACTGCATGGTATCGTAAATGCCCAGTCCGGCATAAACAGAGCCACCCGGAGTGTTCAGATAGATTGAAATATCTTTGCCGGGATCGGCCGAATCAAGATACAAGAGCTGAGCCTGAATGACGTTAGCGGTATAGTCATCTACCTGAGTCCCCAGAAAAATAATCCGGTCCATCATCAGCCGGGAGAATACATCCATCTGTGTCACATTCAACTGACGTTCTTCCAGAATGGAAGGTGAAATATAACCATTGTTCATTACCTTAAAATACTCATCGAGCGATAAGCCATTCATACCCAGGTGTTTGGTAGCGTATTTACGAAAATCGTTGTTGTTCATGTTTTTTTGTTTTTAATTATTACTCATTTTATTCTGAGAAATATATAACTAAAATCCTGCCAAAATTGTTTTTCTGCCAAAATGGCAGTATTTAAAAAGCAAAGAAGATTTTTAAATGACTATTCAGCAAAGATAACTGATTTTTGGTGAATAAAATGATTTAAAAACCTTCTCCGCAATATTAGGAAATTTTAATTTTCGCCTGTTTCTTGAAACATCTTATTAAAATCTTCAACTGATATTTCTTTTTCGTTCAGCTTAACAGTGCCTTTTATGTAGTCAAGCACTTTTTCTTCCATGGCTCTGTCCACAAAGTTTTTCACTGTTTCTTCCTTCTTCATCAGGTCTTTGGCATAGTTTTCTATAATCGAATCCTCAAGACCAACCATTCCGTACTGAGCAAATTGGGATTTTGCCACTTTTTTGGCATATTCCTGCACATCGGCTGTTTCCACTTTGATTCCATTAGCATCAGCAATTTTGTCTTTTATCAGGTGCCAGGTCAGGTCTTTGATCATTCGCGGATAATCTTCTTCGAGCGATTCGCTGGTCATATTTTCGTTGGAATATAACAGCCAGCGTTTGAGGAACTTATCCGGGAATTTCAAATCGTTGTATTTTGCCGATAAAGCAGCCTGCGCATCAATTCCAAATTTGTAATCGCTGTCGGCGGTAAGGTTTTCCTTGATGCTTTCAGCAATTTTTTGACGGAATTCATTTTCGGAAGTTACTGCGCCTTCGCCAAATACTTTGTCGAACAATTCCTGATTGATTTCGCCTTCTTCATAACGGGTAATGCCTTCAATCTGCATCATAAAGTCGGAAGTGATTTTTTTGGCTTCGTCTTTCGATATTTTAAGCATCGAGCTGATTTCTACTTCATTTTCGTAGGCAACCTGCGGATTAAACACAACCTTATCGCCGATCTTTTTTCCAACGAACAATGCTTTCTGATCTGCATTTTTCATATAAGCAGGTGTCAAAACGGCATCCTTCACTTTCAGACCGTCTTCATTGACTTTACCATTAGCCATTTCGAGCAATTCACCTTTCACCATATCGTTTTCTTCCACCACATCTACCTGAGTATATTTTCCGAAACGCGAGGTGTATGACTTAACCTGGTTATCGATCATTTGATCAGAAACCTTTATGTTATAATAAGTGATTTTGTCGCTTTTCGACAGATCAACATCAAACTGGGGTGCTAATCCAATTTCAAAATCAAAATCAAAATCTTCGCTGTTTTCAAAATCAACATCGTGATGATTTTCTACAGGAAGTGGCTCGCCAAGGAATTTGATATTATTCTCTTTCACATACCCGAATAAACCATCGGAAACTAATTTATTGACTTCTTCTGCCACGATGGCTTTGCCATACAGTTTTTTTATCAGGCCTACCGGCACATTACCCGGCCGAAATCCCGGAACATTCGCTTTTTTACGATAATTACGAATGTATTTTTCTACATTTTCGTTGTAATCGTCTTTGGTAACACTTACGGTTATGACTGCTTTGGTTTGATCAAGATCTTTTCTGACGAATTTCATATACTGTTAATTATTAGCACATTGTGCAATTGTTTATTTTCAAACATCTTTGGGGTGCAAAGGTACAAAAAGTTAATATAATTCATGCTTTTTTTCAACAAAAAAAGATAAAATTGAATCTGTTATCTTTTATTTTTTTTCTTCGAACAGGACAGTAGTACTCCGGAATGATATTGCAACTAACCGATGGTGCTTCTTTATATTGAATTATTGTTGACAATACCGGAATGGAGCAAACTTTTACAGAGTACCAGAAATTATTCCATTTTATGAAAAAAGAAGCTGTTTCCTTGTCAGATGAAATATCCTGACCAAGAAAACAGCTGAAAAATATGTTTGAATGAATTTCGCTATTTATAAATTGGCCCGAAGTTTTTGCAAGCCCGGTAATCAGCGCCTTCTTTATCCATTCCGAATGCATTCCAGGCTGATGGTCTGAAAATTTCGTCCTCCTCAACATTGTGCATGCAAACCGGGATACGAAGCATAGCCGCAAGTGT
>Ga0116171_10002609_pt1 | contig 17039 bp, 10 predicted proteins | sample AD_JPNHW2_MetaG_FD_89798 | JGI IMG/M metagenome (GOLD analysis project Ga0116171, IMG submission 89798) | Active sludge microbial communities of municipal wastewater-treating anaerobic digesters from Japan - AD_JPNHW2_MetaG | ecosystem: Engineered > Bioreactor > Anaerobic > Digestate | place... | reverse complement strand
CGGCGTATCCGGCTCAGGCAAATCCACCCTGGCCTTTGACACCATCTACGCCGAAGGACAGCGCCGCTACGTGGAATCTCTCTCCGCTTACGCCAGGCAGTTCCTGGGCCAGATGGACAAGCCAGACGTGGACAGCATCGAAGGCCTGTCGCCGGCCATCTCCATCGAGCAGAAGACCACATCCAAGAACCCCCGCAGCACCGTGGGAACGGTAACCGAGATCTACGACTACCTGCGCCTCCTCTTTGCCAGAATCGGCGTGCCCCACTGCCCTGTGCACGACATCAAGATAGAATCCCAGTCGCCGGAGAGGATCGCAGAGAGCATTCTGCACGAGGCGAATAGCATTCAGGTTACCATTCTCGCCCCCATCATCCGCCAGAAGAAAGGAACCTACGGCCAGCTATTCGCCGACCTCAACGCTGGGGGCTACACACGGGCGCGGGTGAACGGAGAGATTCGAAGGACCGATGAGACAATAGAGCTGGACCGCTACAAAAAGCACGACATCGATGTGGTCATCGACCGTCTGGACCCTGCCCAGGACAGGTCAAGGCTGGTGGAGGCTGTCGAGAATGCCCTCCAGAAAGCGGAGGGCCTGGTCATCGCTCTTTTCAGCGAAGGAAATGAAGAGCTTTACTCCGCCACCATGGCCTGTCCAGTCTGCGGCATGGCCTTCGAGGAATTGCAGCCGCGCATGTTCTCCTTCAACAGCCCATTCGGAGCCTGCGAGGCCTGCAATGGCCTTGGCTTTCGCATGGAGTTTGATCCTGATCTGATCATACCGGACAGGGAGCTGTCCATCGCCGACGGGGCGGTGGCGATCTATCGAAATGCCATTGACGGCTGGCGGGGCCAGCATCTGGCTGCCGTTGCCAGGCATTTCGGCTTTGATGTATTCACAGCCATCAAAGACCTATCTCCGGATCAGTATAACATCCTGATGTACGGCTCGGATGAGAGAATACAGTTCAGCATGAGCATGAAGAATGGGGACGCCTACTGGATGCATAACGGCCAGTGGGAAGGCCTGATCCCGCAGAGCATCCGCCTCTACAGCCAGACTGCATCCGATTACCGGCGCGAGGAGCTGGAGAGGTTCATGCGGGTCCTGCCCTGCCCCAGCTGCGGCGGCCGCAGGCTGAAGGATAAGGTCCTGGCGGTAACGGTGGGGGACAAATCCATTGTGGATGTGACCGACCTTTCCGTGGCCGATAGCCTTGATTTCTTTTCCCGGATCTCTTTTAGCCTCACGGAAAAAGAGCAGGAGATCGCCCGACAGATACTGAAGGAGATCTCCTCTCGCCTGGGATTTCTGGAGCACGTGGGCCTGGGATACCTGACGCTATCCAGGAACGCCGGCACCCTCTCGGGCGGAGAGGCCCAGCGCATTCGCCTGGCCACCCAGATTGGCTCGAACCTTACCGGTGTTCTTTATGTGCTGGACGAGCCCTCCATCGGCCTTCATCAGAGGGACAACGCCCGCCTCATTGAGACTCTAAAAAAGCTGCGGGACCTGGGCAACACTCTCATCGTAGTGGAGCACGACGAGGAAACCATCCGCAGCTCGGATCATGTTCTGGACATCGGACCGGGAGCGGGAATTCATGGAGGCCGCGTTGTGGCTCAGGGAACGCCCCAGCAGATCGAGATGAATCCCGACTCACTCACCGGCCAGTACCTCTCCGGCGAGCAGAGCATACCGGTTCCGGCCAGCCGCAGGAAGAGCAGCAAATTCATCCGCCTCATCGGTTGCCGGGAGAATAATCTCAAAAACATTGATGTCGAAATTCCCCTGGGAGTCCTTACGGTTGTGACCGGCGTCTCAGGATCAGGCAAGTCAACCCTCATCTACGACACCCTCTACCGGGCTCTCATGAAGAAGATCTACAAATCGAGCACCGAGCCCGGGGCTCACGATGAGATCCTCTTCGACAGCAAGGTTGACAAGGTCATCGTCATCGATCAGAGCCCAATCGGCCGGACGCCACGATCCAATCCCGCCACCTACACCAAGATCTTCGATCCCATCCGGACGGCATTTGCCGAGACAAAAGAGGCCAGGATACGCGGCTACAAGGCAGGTCGCTTCTCATTTAATGTGAGGGGCGGTCGATGCGAGGCCTGCCAGGGAGAGGGGCTGATTAAGATTGAGATGAACTTTCTGCCTGACGTTTACATCGAATGCGAGGAGTGCAAGGGCACCCGCTACAACCGGGAGACTTTAGAGGTAAAGTACAAAGGAAAGTCCATTGCAGAGGTCCTGGATATGACTGTGGAGGAGGCTGGGGAGCACTTTCAGAATGTTCCCGCCATTAAGAGTAAGCTGGATACCCTGCTCGGTGTAGGCCTGGGCTATATCAAGCTGGGACAGAGCTCGACCACCCTCTCAGGCGGCGAAGCGCAGAGGATCAAGCTCACCCGCGAGCTGGCCAAGCGGGGAACAGGAAGAACCATTTACTTGCTGGATGAGCCGACAACCGGGCTGCACTTTGCTGATGTGAAAAAGCTGATCAGCGTCCTGGACGACCTGGTGGGCAAGGGCAACAGCGTGGTGGTCATCGAGCACAACCTGGATGTCATCAAGTGCGCCGACTACATAATCGATATGGGTCCGGAGGGCGGCAACGCAGGCGGGCTTGTGGTGGCCGCGGGAACTCCGGAAGAGGTGGCTGCCGTGCAGGAGAGCCACACAGGCCGCTATTTGAAGTCAAGGATCGGCGGTAGCAGTCTCGGAGCAAAATCAACAGGAAAAGAAAGTACAAGAGTGGCGGAAAAGTAAAGTGGCCACAAACAAATTCCGAAAGATTGATATGTATCCGATGAGATTGGATCTACATGATGTTCATGAATATTCGGTCCAATTTTACGATTTTCTTCATATTGCTGCTTATTATCAGCCAGTTGATGAACATGGCAGCGGCAAACGGACAGGAAAACATCACAGGCGAGGAGATTGGCAAACAGATCCTGGCCAATGCTCCTCTGGGCATACTGTCCGGTTCGGACCTGGATAAAACAAGGTACGCCTATATCATTTATTGTGATACGCTCGCCTATGCGAATACATCAGAGGACAGGGAACTGGTGAACTCCCTGCAGAGCCCCGATCACGCAGAATTCCTCAGAAGCATCTTCCATGGAATGGGAATCGCATTAAATAAATCTCTCGAATTAGTGGCTGCCAAGACCAATCTCTCCAAGAATGAATCCATTGATCATTCTCAGTTCCATGCTGCGGTTGCCGTTGCCTTTGTCGATCGATTATACGTCTTCGATCCCCTGATGATGTTCAGAGTAACTGGCCGGTACAACGATAGCGATATCAGCGAATGGAACGGCATGGATGTTAGAGGCTGGGGAAATAAATTAATGGATGAGGGTTATTCTCTTTTCAAGGGCGAAGGTGGCTCATGGCACTATTCAGCAGGGGAAATAGAAGATCAGGTATTCAATAGGCTATCATGCTTCGGAGAATACCGGGCAGAATTAAAGCCTGAATGTGAGAATTGTAGCGGGATTGCAGATCATTCATCCAATTTTGACATTATTAAATTTATAATACTACCTGATAATGAGGTAATAGGCATCCTAGAAGGCAAGGAAGAGTCCGGCAATCAATTGGAGGACAATCTTTCAAAGGCCCTGGTCAAAGGCGAGATCTACGGCTATTATGATTCACGGACCCGCGAACTTGGCTTTACCATCATGATTCAGCCTCAAGAAATAGAAACAAAATCCCATCCTCTCTTTGCCACCTACGATGAGGTCAAGAGCGGCCAGGCGCAGTTAATCGACGCCCGAACCCCGGAGGAGTACGCTGCAGGTGCCATACCCGGAGCTATAAATCTGCCTTACGATCTGGTACAAAGTGGAGACAGCATCATTGACGATGCATCCTTGAATGCGGCTTTCTCAGACCTGGATAAGAATAAGCCGGTAATCGTATACACCAGCACAGGAGTGAAAGCATCGCCGGTTTGTTTTGCTCTCAAGGTTTTAGGCTATGATGCCAGGCTTTATACGTATCAGGATTGGCAGGAGCATATTGCTGGGGTAACAGGATAGATCGCCAAGAGGTGGATAAATATATGAAACACTCTGCCAGAGCAATACAAGTAGCTGCAATTTTCTTGCTGACAATATGCTTAACTGTCGGACAAGCCCAGTCAAATAGCAGTATTGTCGAGAGCAGCCGCGCCCAAACGCTGGTGCCATTCTCACAGGTCTCCAAAGATGATTTTGTGATCGATGTAAGTCAAGGAAATACCGAATATCTGGATGGAGCAATATCCATTCCCTATACCAATTTCCTCAAGGATAAAAAACTGAGATCAAACGAGGAAATTTCTCGAATTTTGAGAGACGCCGGCGTTCCATGTGATCGTCCAATCTATATTTATGGAAAATGTGCACCTTGTGGAGGCGGTTCTGCTCCCGGCGAATATATCTATTTGATTTTGAAATCATTTGGTTACCAGGTCAGGTTGCTTGATGGCTCTCTCGAACAATGGGCTGCTTCTGGGGGGCGCACAACCAGAACGCCTTCAATCAAGCCTAAGACGAACTGCACTCCGGCGGTTAAATCTGATGTTGCAGAAAGAGGGAATAATACTCGAATAGCGTCAGGAAACGGCAGCAAAACAGAGGAAGGATTTGAAGGAACCGTAACACCGCAAATATCAGACCAAAATGGAAATTCCTCAGAGGCGGTCTCATATACCTTTGAAGCCAATATTACCGAAAAAAATCTGAGCGATGAGGATTATCCTTATCCGGAAGATACTGCCATTAGATTATCTGATCCCACAAAATATCCTCTCTATCCTCCGCTTGGCAGTATAGAGAAATTTTATTACCGTTGGAATAAAATATTAAGGGAAAGCGCTTCAAGTGGTAAACAACTTACCGATAAACAAATTGAACGGATGAAAAGTGATTGGGATCATGCCCAGAGAGGAGAGGATTCCAATATTGACAGCAAAGCAGAATTCTACCGGCGTTTCAATAGCTTATTAAGGGAAAGCGCTTCAAGTGGTAAACCACTCACAGAGGAACAGATTAAACGATTAAAAGAAATTTGGAATAATGTCCATATGACTGAGGAAAGTCCAAAGATAAATACACCTAATTTTATTATTGGAACTAGAGGTTAAATGGATTTTTTGTACTTAGTGAATAGGCTTGAAAGCCCCCCTATACCGCACTGGAATAGCGGTCTCAGATTGACCAAAGGAAAGAAAGCGGAAATGCCCTCAGCCACTATGCTAAATATGACCTAGCACCTTCGATAAAACCTGGATGCAAATATGACCCGAATTATCGCTCTATCCGATACCCACCTGGAAAATGAGTCGCTCCCCCCGGCCGTAGCAGCGCTGGCCGGCAGCGCGGACATAATCCTTCATGCAGGGGATTTCGTCTCCGCCAAATGCCACTCCGCCCTGGGAGCCATGGGCCGCCTGGAGGCCGTTCATGGAAACTCCGACAGCCCTGAGCTGAAGAAACTCCTGCCTGAGCGAAAGGTGATCGAGGTAGAGGGTATCAGAATCGGCCTGGTGCACATGGCCTCGCACGGCTCAGATCTGGTGGGCGCGGAGATGATGGCCAGAGAGATGGGGGTGCAGGTTCTGGTCTTCGGGCACATTCACCGCCCGCTCATCGAAAAGGGAAAACATCTGCTCATCTGTCCGGGAAGCACCACGCTACCCAGGATGTCAGCCCCTTCTGTGGCGGAGCTGGAGATTGCGGATGGCAATGTGCGGGGAAATATAATCCCCGTAGGAACTCCTGCATGCAATTATCTCAAGTTCGCAGGGGAGCTGGCAAAGAGAGAGTCGCGGTAGCGCGCCTCCATTAATAACCTTATCCCAAAAGGCTGAATCCTCGTGCAGATGCAATGAAGAAAACAGGCTCAGCTATCTTCATCAAGTTCTGCAAGATAAACACACTTCCGAATATACCAGATATAAAACTGTCGCAAAAGTTGCAATTGATACTATTGTCGCGATTGCTATATCATGCAAATTCGCACCTGACATAGTCAGCAATTGGAATGTGTTGTATTTAAACCTGTTGAATTAGTTTTATATACAGAGAAGTCTTGCAAGGATTGATTTACATGGCCGAGATTAAAGAAGAACCAAGAGTAGCAAGAAGAAGCCGGAATGATTATGCATCTCAGGATGGGTCCAAACCAACTGTCGCAAGAAGATCCCGATGTAAGTAATATTATTGCATTCTTTTTTCTTATGTTCCATATAAAATCGTTCCAACCTTCTCTAGCGCAAGATTAAACCCCCGGGAAGAGTATCCCGGTCAGGATTATCTTGACTGCAGATTCTTATGCCAAAGCCATCATCGAGGCGGCTCTCTTTGCCTCCGGCAGAACTCTGGTGCTGCGAGAGCTGGCCAGTCTCTCCGGTCTGCCCGAGCAGCGGGCAGGAGCACTTGCCGAAGAGCTGGCAGCACAGTACGCTGCCCGTGAATCAGGGCTGGAGATCAGGAGCATCGGCGAGGGCTATTCCATGCAGGTTCGCTTTGGTCTCGCCGGGCGGGTAATCTCTTTTGCGCCCAAAGAGATCGAAGCACCGCTCATCAGAACGCTGGCCATCATCGCCTACAAGCAACCCATCAAGCAGAGCGCTCTGGTGGAGATCCGGGGAAACAAGAGCTACGATCATGTGAAAGAGCTGGAGAAAAGGGGCCTCATCAAGGCGGAGAAGTTCAGCCGTACCAAGATCCTTTCCACCACGAGCGGATTTGCCGATTACTTCGGCATCAGCTCTGCCGATCCCCAGGCAATCAGAAGAGCCCTTCTCAAGGACAAGAAGCTGGTTGGCGTCTCACCCATGTACGAGAGCCTGGCCCTGCGCCTTGCCCTGGATTACATAGTGGTAAACCCCTATAAACCTGAAGCCGATGACCTTGAGCACCTGAAGGAGATAGATCTGCTGGTGCTTGCCCCAGGCTATGCCGAAAGAGTCAGGCAGCACTATAGCGGCCAGATGCTGGAGGCAGGAGTGCGCACCCTCACTTCGCTCAAGGAGAGCGCAGAGAGAATCTGCCAGGAATCGGGAAGCGGAGACGTTGAGCCCCTGGCGGCGGAGATCGATTCGCTTCTCAAGAGGTTCAGGCAGAGAGCTAAAACCGCCCGGGCGGTCAAGCCCCTCACCCCGTTAATCGAGGTGATGGCCCGCGAGTTGCGACTGGTTGTGCAGGATGACGGCCTGACAGTGGCACCCGACTCTGCTGGGATGGAGGCGGATATCCTGGTGCCACTTCACCAGTCCTACGACATGGACATTCTGGAGAGAATTGTGCAGCGCTACGAGAAGATCCTGGGCGGGAAATCGTAAATGATCAAATTCAAATTCCTGATTGACAGGGCACCATTGATCAAACCCATTCCTTTTTTCTGAAGTATACCATCATAACCACTACTACAAGAAACATCAGAATCAGAACCGCTGGATAGCCAAACGGAGATTCCAGCTCAGGCATGAATTTGAAGTTCATTCCATACAGCCCTGCTAAAAATGTGAGAGGAATGAATATGGTGGAGATGATAGTGAGCAGCTTGATCACCTCATTGAGCTTGTTGCTCAAGCTTGAGAGATAGGTTTCCAGCAATGAGGCGGACATATCTCGGAAGGTCTCAACGTTCTCTATCACCTGAATCGTGTGATCATAAACATCCCTGAGATAGATCTTGATTGCTTCTGAGACGAGGGGTGAATCACTCCTCTGCATCTTGCTGATGGCTTCCCGCAAAGGCCAGACCGATTTTCTTAAAAAGAGCATATCTCGCTTCAGATTATAGATGGTGGGAAGAATGCCTGGTTGCGGATCGGAAACCACCACATCCTCCAGATCCTCGAACCTATCCCCAAGATTCTCCATGATCACGAAATAGTGGTCGACGATGGCGTCGATCATGGAATAAGCCAGGTAGTCAGCCCCCTGTTTTCGTATCTTGCCCTTGGCAGTGCGAAGCCGATCTCTCAGGGGATTGAATACATCGACCTCTTTTTCTTTAAAAGATATGATAAAATTCGGCCCCAGTATCATGCTCACCTGGGCCACATCCAGGTTGGTGTCCCCCAGATCGTCCTCCTCCTCTTCATCCTGTCTTTCCTTCTCATTGCTGCCATCATCGTAGTAGAGCATCTTCAGAACGATGAATATGTAATCATCATAATCCTCGATCTTGGGACGCTGATCGGTCAGAATATCTTCCAGGACCAGGGGATGAATTCCATAGCAGGACCCTAGCTTTTCCAGGACATCCATCTGATGGAGACCGTCGATGTTTATCCAGGTTACTGTGGGCAGATTTTTAAATCTGAAGCACTCCCCTACATCCTTGGCCTCAGCTTCGTGATAATGAAGCTCATCATAATCAATTATAGTGATCTTGGGCCGCTCCAGAGGCTTTTCGTTTTTCATCGGCATAGGGTGGACGGCAAGCTCCAGGATATCCGTGTTGGATACATCATCTTTGCTCTGCCTTTTTTTTGTGTTTTGGCCTAATTCGCTCATCTTCAACGGGCCCAAACCTCTTGCCTTCTCCGCCAAGCCTTTGAATGCAGCCATTTCAACCTCTAAACCGGAGATGTCTCATCTTTTGCCCTTTCTACCACCACGATTTCATGAAGGTCTTCGATGCCTTCGATTGGCCTTATTCGATCATTTATTAGAGCATTGAGGTCATCAAGGCTTCTGGACCAGAGCTTGAGGAATAGGTCGTACTCTCCCAGTATCTCATAGACCTCGGTAATCTCAGGCACTAGAGCCAATGCCTCGACCACCTGATCGTGTCTTTCATTATCCGTTTGCACAAGGATAATCGCAGTAACCATATAGCCAGTAGCTGTCGGATTGGCCATGATGGTGAACCGATCTATGACGCCATTGGCTTTCATGCGTTTGAGGCGAAACTGTATTGTTGCGTCCGAGATGCCGGATCTTCTCGACATATCCCGCAGGCTGATGCGAGCATCTTCCCTGAGACTGCCAAGAATTGTCCGGTCTACTTCGTCAATATCAAAGATCCTGCGCATATTATTTCAGCATTCTCCTCATATATCCCCGCTATATTGGTAGAGTACCAATGGTACATATAAATATGACCCTTTTACCGCTGATTCGAAACGATATTGATATTATTGGCTCCTTTGGAGTTTCGATAAGCTGCAGCCAACTGATCGCCTATTCCGATTGTCATATTCTGAGCTGAATTCTTATGTGGGCTGAATTTCCCGAGCTGATTTTTCACAATAGCGATATTGTTCTCCGCTGTTGCAGGATCGTTCGCTATCGCAACTGCTTTTTGGCTGCCCAGTTTCAGTGAATCATTGGTCAAAGTTGGCGAAAGCATCTTGACGCATACCTCATTGCTCTGGCCCATCACAATGAAGTTATCTGATATATTTCCCCACGCTTGAGCTATATTGCATGCGGTTTCGCCGGAAGAGAAATTCAAAGACGTGGTTTTGCTGAAGTGCTTTTTCTCGTGGGGACCGAGCAATACATTATCTGCAATTATGCCAAGCTGGTTGTCCACAATTCTTATGCCCTCTACGGAGCAATTGCAGGTATTTATAACTGCATACATGTAAGTGACATTCTGGCAGGGTCGGTAATATCCACATCCGCTCACATATTTATTTATCTTTAATATGTTGCATTTAACTTTTAAGAATGCTTGATAGGTATTAAGGAGAATCGCCTGCCTGCGTATCAGGTCCTCAAAACTGGCCAGAAATTCTACCTTTTGATCATCCTCAATATCCTGAAGGTTATGCAGAAAATCTTCAAATCCCAGGAGAAGATTTGCCTGCCTATCGAGCAGATCCCTCTGGCTATCCAGGAAATTCTTTCGGGATCGTGTGGGAAAGCTGCAGAATTTCTTCTTCAATTGCGATTGGAAATCATTGATATAAATCGACTGGAACCTCAACATCTTTTCCAGATATTCGGTTATGTAGATTCGCTCCTCCTTATTCAGATTCTGCCATGAGTTCTTCAACCCTATTTCAAATTTTGCCAGGAATTTTGCCCTATTTCTCAGCATGTTTTCATAGGAGCCAAGCGAACAGATGCATTCTTCAATGCATTTCTGATCAGCAAATTGGATTGTGCTGCTCATATCAATCTGACTGGATTGGTTTTCCAGAGCGATCATGCTTGAATTTAGCTCATCAATCTCGCTAATCAGCAGAGAATAAGACAGCGCCTCCGGCTGAATTCCAGATGCATTACCGGATGTTATATCCATCAAAGACGCAGTCGTTAAATTAATTTGATCCTGGCTGGCGAAATCCTGCGCGTAAGCCAAACTGGTCAAGCTGGTTGAGATCAATAGGATGCTAATGTATATGCCGATCACAAGGCTGCGTTTCTGATTCATACTAATATTACTCCTATCACGAGGCAGATAATAACCTCAATAACCTTCTTGGATTTAAACTTTTCATCTTAAGATAATATATTAAATAGTATTCGGAAATCCGTCCAGTTTATTGGCCGGTCATATAGATCCCTCGCGAAATGACATAAATATAGTTATTGATACGTATAATCAAAAAATATATATTAGAATTATCATATAATTCGTTTGCAGATTGTCAATGGCAAAATATATTATATAACTATCAGCAATCTGATTAGATATTTATTATTTAAAATAGAATATTTTATTAGGCAGGTGACAGTATAATTATTATTATGCGCGAAGGTGTGTCATTAGAAAAATATATATAGTTAGAAAAGAGCTCAACTATAAGCGAATAAATATATGGAGTATGTATTATGAATGGACTAACGGGGTATCGTACAGTCGCCTCATTTATTTGCATCTTGGTAATTGCCTGCACACTTACCGGGTCATGTTATGCAGCGACTTACGATTCGATGAAAAGCTATGAGGATCTGCTTAGAAGCCAGACCAAACTCATTGGAAGCTTTGAAAACCTGCTGAAAAACTCGACATTGCAATATGACCAGAATAATTACCATTATCAATTTCTGGATAGCTTCGACGATCTGGCAATGAGGGAGCAACTGGGCCTCAATAGCTTTGAAGACCTGGTCAGCCGAAATTGGTCCGATCTCAGCGTTCAGGAAAAGATAAGCTTGACACAGAGCTTTGAAGACCTGATCCGCAGGGAAGCGACTGTGCTTTCAAGCAACGAAGACCTTCTTAAGAGAGGCTACTGCAACTTAGATGCCTCCCAGAAACAGGAACTTCTCGATAGATTTGAAGCCAGATTGAAGTATGAAGTTATTCTCTACGCAAAATTTGAAGACTGGCTGCACTACCAGCAGACAATTGAAAATGATCCGACCCTCAAGCAGACCTGGATTGATTTCCTGGACAGCTTCGAGGACCTCATCAGGAGACAGGCCAGGCTTCTCGACAGCTTTGAGATGCTGCTTAAGATCAGATGCGACGCCCGGTATCTCGAGATAACCAAGACCAATTCCAGCAACGCCTATATCTTCACAGTGACTGCCGGCCCGGATACCGCAGCAACAGGCGTAAAGCTTGCAAATGTCAGCATAAACGACTCTATCATGGGATTTGTCGCTAATGGCATTGAACTCAACAGCACCACGCCATCAGTCACAGTCACAAAAGGACCTTTGCCGACAACATGCGCAGATTGCGATAATTGCACCTGCAATGTATGCAATTTCGCCACTGCATGCGGTGATGTGGTCACGCCTACCGGCAACTTCACTGTGTGCGTAGTCAGCAACCAGGTATGCAGAATAGTAAACGATTATCCAAATGGTGGGAATCCAATTGTTTATCCTGGAGCTAAGATCGATGAAACAACGGTCCCCGCCGCTGGAAATAGCACCCAGGAGGTGCCGGGCGCAGCACAGACCAATACCTGCCCAACATGCTCAAAGCAGTAGCATTGACTTCATCCTTAGCTACGGACAGAGGAGGGCTGCCTGCGTCGTAGATCCGGCTTGCATTGAGCAGAAGTTCAATGCAGGAGGTCGGATCTCAATGGGCTCTTCTCCTCAGTCCGGGAGTGCGAATATTCCGGTGGATATTGATATCTCGATCCGTCTCAAGCCCGAAGTTTAGGCTGAGATGGATTCTTTCTTCCAGCGTCTTGGAGACATTATATCGCATTGGTATCATTTTTAGCCTGTAGGATCGCGGAGGTCGGAGCGTGAAGTCCCAATCCTTCCTGCTGATCTCGCTGACTCCACAGAGTTTGCGAGACTTGCCGATAGCCGCATGTCAATAGCTTTGCATGAGTGCCTTTTTTGTGGGTTCTGATGCAATCGGGACTATAATGCTTCCAGAAACATACTCATTGCAGGGATGTAACAGCCTGTTGTGCCCATAGAGCCCAAACCGCTAGGTCATATATCCGTGATACAAGTTTCGGCGGTAGAGCGAGAAGCCACGTCCCTCAGGACGAGGTAGTTCACAAGTGCTTTGATAGATGGTGATGGATTAATTAGCGCAGATAATCAACCGTCTCGTCCTTCAAAGAGGAACTGGGCTCTTAAGACGCACATCTGCACCAAAAGCGACCTTCAACTCTGGCAGAAGACTAATTGCGGCTCAAAAAACGAAGAACCAGCAAGAAAGCCCTGTCCTTCAGAGCGCGGAGGAATTTGCCACCCCACTGACAGGCTATCAGGTCTCCTAGCAATCTATGCCTTCACATCCACTATGTTTCTTTTCGGACACAGGGTTCTCATGGAACTTTATGGTCTTCTCAACCTCGAATACACCGGTGAACAGCTCATGAGCTCTTATGTCCTTATACAATATCTTGTGCAAGCGAGAGTCTGTTTCCCATGTGCCGTTGAAGGAGTTCTTTGTCTCTATAGCTACCAGATGGGTACTGCTGGCATTTCTGAGCTGATTGCTCTTATTCAGATCGACTTCATTGCTCGCTGGATCTGTTGAGGCAAAGAATGTCTTCTGGTCCTTCTCCATCTCACTCACAGAGAACGCTTCATTTATACTGGCCCCAATTCCTCCGAAGAACTCTCTGGATTCCAGGTATTTTCCACCTGATAGTGGCGTTTCTCCTGAGTAGATCAGCCTGGTATCTTCGTAGAGGTTCATGGGTGTCGTATTATTATCCATTGGTCTTTGCAGCCTGCTGGCGCTCTCGGAAAGGGCGTTCTCCGAATCAAGCTCAATGGATCCATTTCCTGCAAGCGAATTCTGGTAATGCAGAGCAATATTTTTATCAACCATTGAGGTGCTTACGTCAATTATGCCAGTGCCGGCCACCTTCTGGCTCTCGCAGTACTGGCCGTATTGAACAGGCTCAGGAAGCCCATATGTCTCGTTCCTCCCGGACGGACACATTCTGATGCAGATATCATTGCTTGAACCTATAGTGAAACCATCTGGATCAATAGCCCAGGCGGTATTGCATACTTTTGTGCCCGGCTGGTAATTCAAAGTAATGGTTTTATTAACGGACTTTGTTTCGTAGGGTCCCAATGAGATGCCTTTGACAATGATGCCCAGCCGGCTGTCTACGATGTCAATCTCCTTTGCGGAACAGTTGCATGTGTTTTTAATCAAATAGGTATAATTCACCACCTGGCCGGATCTATAGCATTCCTGTTCTTCAATGTATTTATTAATTTTTATTTTATTGCAATCTACTTTTAGGAAATCATCGTAAATATCCAGCAGTATTGCCTGCTTTCGGATCAAGTCCTCAAAGCTGCCCAGGAATTGTATCATCTTCTCTTTAGGAGCATTTTGCAACTGGTGCAGGAGGTCCTCAAATCCCATCAGAAGATGCGCTTCTCTGTCCAGTAGATCCTGAAAACTGTCCAGGAACTTCTTTTTATCCTGAATAGAATAAAGGCAGAATTTCTTCTTCAATTGATATTGGAAATCATGGATAAGAACGGCCTGGCGCCTAAGCAGCTCCTCCAGATGCCTTGTTATTTCGACTCTCTCTTCCGGGCATAATTTGGGCCAGATTTCCTTTGCTTTGAGCTCAAATTTGGCCAGGCGGATGGCCCTTTCCCTCAATATGCGCTCATATGTGCTGAGAGGAATGGCGCTTTGCTCAATAGATTGCGAATCTTCAAGAGAAACCGTATCGTTTAAATCGATCTGATGGGATTGGTTTACGAGCAGAATTTCACTGGAATGCAATTCTTGAAAGTCCTCCATTAGCGAGGCATTGTGCAGAATATCCATCAAGCTGGCAGATGGATGAGGAAATGGATTAACGGATAGGGAATCGGATAGAGAGACCGTCGATGAATCTATATAGCCTGGGCCGGAGCAATCAGACACTTCGCCCAAAGAGATCATGACGAGTGAAATCGATAAAACGCAGGCAGCAAGCCCAAATCGATGGCAATGTAGCGGATTCATATCATGAATACTCCTATCACGAGGTTGATAATAACTTCAATAATTTTCTTATATTTAAATCTTTCATCCTATGATAAATATATAATAGCATATGGACTGATTCAGGAATTTCGTCAGTGAACTCGTTCTTAACTGCATTTCCGTGAAATATTTTATAAAAATAACTAGCACCATCATATTAAAATTAATATTTTATTTGTGCGTTTTTCTCGAAATGATTTGATTGTCCATAATCGCGATGATTGCCTTTGGACCCATTGCTCTAAAGCAGATGAAAGATCAAAGCTACTTGATTGATTTGATTCCATGGAATTTCACGTAAAATATTAGCCAGAGTAGATTTTTATCAGCAAAAAACTATATATATCATGAACAGATAACCTTTTGATGAGGGAATTATAATATGAAGGGAGTATTTGAAGGAATGGGGTCTGTATTAAGGTCCGGAAATGGATCAATTGATATCTGCAAACCAATTTATAGACATATGATCGCTTCAGCACTTTTATTGATTGATACGGTGAATATATTTAAAAGTAAAATCAAGTATATTCGAATAATACCCATTTTACTAATATTGTTATTTTCTCTCCCCACAGCTATGGCAGCCTTAACCTTAAACGCCATCACTCCTGCCGAAGTTGACATTTGCAGTCCGGCAAAGTTCGTAGTCTATGCCAATAACACTGGTACCACGGCAAGCAATCTATCAATAAACGTTACCATACCAACCGGTTTCAGCTATGATCCGGGAAGCGTTCATATCACATTTCCCGTCTCCAACCACTCAGCACAGGAGCCAGTCATACTCCAGCAATACCTCAACTGGACAAATTCAAGCTGGGTCCTGGGAGACAACCAGAACTTAAAGATAGAATTCAACCTCACGGCTGGCTGCGGATCGCCTTCCGGAAAGCGACTGGCCGTCAATGCAGGATATAGCGGCGGAATTGCAGCGCCATTCTCTTCTTTAGCCGTTGTCGTCAATCAGGGATTGCTCAAGGTCACCAAGGAGCCCAATGTCATAGAGGCAAGCAAATATGACACAGTCAAGTGGACGGTGAAGATAGAGAATATCGGATCCGGAACGGCATTTAATGTTCTGGTGAATGATACTAATGAGAATGGTCTCGAGCTATTGAGCATCGACTCTCCGGGCGGCCAGATGAACTGGTCTTACGATCGAATCGATCCAGGCGAGATAAAGACGGTGAACACGACCTTCCGGGTTATGGCCTGCAAGAATCTTGTCAATACGGTAAACGTCAGCTGGGGTTGCAGCGGCAATTACTGCCAGAAGACCTATGCCAAAGGAAGCATAAAATATATTTATCTGGTTGCCCTTGTGAAATTTACATTTTCCCCCTCGCCTTTCATCGTCCCATACTGCAATAATACCACCGTAACCGTTACAGTCAATAACACCGGAGAAAACAATGCAACCAATTACCAGATGAACTTTGCCGATTTCAGTGCTCCATACAGCATCACCAATGTCTCCGGGGCACAATACTTTGAAAGCAACCACACCTTCATGCTGGGAACAATCAATTCAACACGAACAATAGCCACTCCTCTCGGCGGATCGAAGACGTTCTCCTTCAACTTCGGAATGCCTTATGGAAGATGCAATGCCACTGGCAGCAGTGGAGTGTTCAACATCTATAGCAGCTATTATGGCGATTGCGGTTCGAGATGGTATCCGCCCGCCACCCAGATGACATATTCCATGGATCCCGCCACCATCCCCAGCATCTCAGCGAGCAAGAGAGGCGACTCTATTCTCTATCTGGGCGAAACTGGATCGTATGCTATGGAGGTCAGCTATTCGAGCGGCAACTGCGCCCTGCATTCCCTTCCCAACAGCACCATCGTCGACCACTATCCTGCCAACTTTGAGGTGATTGATGCCGCGGGCGGGACGGTCTTTTCCGGCAATCAAACTATCGTCTGGAAGGATGAGCCCATCAATGATACCACTCCCTGGTCCAAGGTAGTGCAGCTGAAGGCCAGCAAGGATTATGCAAAATGCAGCTGCGGTGATGTCTATAATAATGAGTTCAACGTCACTGCCGGCGAAGACTGCTGCGGATGTCCATTATTTGCCGAGACATCATTTCCGATTATGGTCAAATGCTTCAATGATACCATAATGAGATCGTCAAATAAGAGCGCCACTCCAACTCTGCAAGAAAACTGCCGCCATATCAGCTATAACAACACCTATGTCTTCAATAACACAAAGGGCGTCAACTGGAGCAACATTAGCTTTGCTGAGACGGGACCCAACGGCCAGACCTTCCCGGATGGTAGCAACAGCGGAAGTGCCATATTTACCGTTAACCACGCCTGTGTAAACGTTTCCACCATAACTCTGAATACTGCCAAAAACCTCGATTTTCTCAATGGCTCTTGCGGACCGCTTGAAAACGGAACCATTCTGCAGATCAACTACACACTGCGCCAGCCGCAGACTGGTTCGTTTACAGATTGGTCCAAGCTATGCGTGGACGGATACAGCCCCGATTGCCCCAATGTTGGCTGCTTCCAGGATGCTGTGAGCGTCGCCGTAAATCAGGCTGACTACGGCCTGAGCATGCAGCTTCCGTGTTATGTCTCAGCATGCAAGATGTTTCCCTTCACCATAAAT
>Ga0116171_10002608_pt1 | contig 17041 bp, 14 predicted proteins | sample AD_JPNHW2_MetaG_FD_89798 | JGI IMG/M metagenome (GOLD analysis project Ga0116171, IMG submission 89798) | Active sludge microbial communities of municipal wastewater-treating anaerobic digesters from Japan - AD_JPNHW2_MetaG | ecosystem: Engineered > Bioreactor > Anaerobic > Digestate | place... | reverse complement strand
CGCCGTCGCGGCGGGGGTTGACCTGTTCGACTGCGTCATCCCGACGCGCAACGCCCGCAACGGGCTGCTGCACACCTCTCGGGGCCCCGTCGTGCTCAAGCACGCACGCTGGAAGCTCGCCGCCGAGCCGCCGGACCCGGCCTGCGACTGCCCCACCTGCCGGACCTGCTCGATGGCCTACCTGCGGCATCTCTACGTCGCCGGCGAGGCGGCGGTGGTGGTCCTGGCCACCGTCCACAACCTGCATTTCTACCTCTCCTTGATGCGGGAGGTCCGTTCGGCTATCATGACCGGCCGCTTTGCCGAGTTGCGTTCCCGGCTGGCGGCTCCCGGCACCGCCGGCGACGAGGAGAAGTGATGGACCCCAAGAATCCGATCGTGCAGTTCGCGCCGTTCCTGGTTATCTTCGCCATCTTCTACTTCCTGCTCATCATGCCGATGCGCAAGCGGCAGAAGAAGCACCAGGAGATGCTCACCAAGCTGGCCAAGGGCGACCGTGTCGTCACCTCGGGTGGGCTCTTCGGGACGGTGGTGGAGGTGCAGGGCGACCGCGTCATCCTGCGCGTGGCTGATAACGTGAAGCTCGAGGTGGCAATCTCTGCGGTGGCGGGTCTCGCCAAGGACGCCGCCGACGTCAACCTCGCCCCGAGCGAGTGAGGAGGGGATATGCAGCGCAAGCTGATGTGGCGCTGGCTACTCATCGGTGTGGTGGCAGCGGCGGCGGTCTACTTCATGGTTCCGCCCGACAAGAAGATCAAGCTGGGCCTCGACCTCAAGGGCGGGATCCACCTCGTCCTCCAGGTCAACACCGGTGACGCCGTGCGCGCCGAGGTGGATGACGCCATGGAGCGGATGCGCGCCGAGCTGACCGGCAAGGGTTTCGCGCCGGAGGCGATGCAGCGTCTCGAGGCAGGTGACGGCTTCAAGTTCAAGCCGGTCGCCAACACCTCCGACAAGGTCCTCGACAAGGCCATCGACGAGCGGCTGGCGGACTTCAAGGTCACCCGCGGGGTGGAGATCGTGGCCCAGGTCAAGCCCGAGGTGAAGCGCACGATCGAGGACATGGCGGTGCGCCAGGGGCTCGAGACGATCCGCAACCGCATCGACCAGTTCGGTGTCTCGGAGCCGGTCATCCAGCGCCAGGGGCTCGAGAGCAACCGCATCGTCGTGCAGCTCCCGGGTGTCGACGACCCCGGTCGCGTCAAGGAGCTGATCCGCTCGACAGCGTTCCTCGAGGTCAAGCCCGTCGTCCGGGTGGCACCGACCGAGGAGGCGCTGCTGGCGACCACCGGCGGCCAGGCCCCCGACGACTCCCAGGTCGTCAGCGGCGATCTCAAGGGCATGGACGGCCGCACCACCGGCAAGGAGTACTACCTGGTCAAGAAGGCGTCGGTCATCACCGGGCGCGATCTGCGCACCGCCCGCCGCTCCCAGGACCAGTACAACCAGCCGGCCGTGCACTTCTCCCTCACGCCCGAGGGCGCCCGCAAATTTGGGGATTACACCGCCGCACACATCGGCGATCGCATGGCCATCGTGCTCGACAACAAGGTTCACTCGGCGCCGAACATCAAGTCGCGGATCGACGACTCCGGCATCATCGAGGGGGGGAGCTTCACGGTCCAGTCGGCCGAGGACCTCGCCCTGGTGCTGCGGGCCGGCGCGCTTCCTGCCTCCATCACCTACCTGGAGGAGCGTACCGTGGGCCCGAGCCTGGGACGCGACTCGATCGTCCGTGGCATCCGGGCCGGCCTTTTCGGCCTGCTCATGATCGTTGCCTTCATGCTCGTCTACTACAAGGGAGCGGGCGTGAACGCAATCGTGGCCCTGGTCCTCAACTCGGTGGTGCTGATCGGCGCCATGTCGATGTTCAAGGCAACCCTCACCCTGCCTGGCATCGCCGGCATCATCCTTACCATCGGCATGGCGGTGGACGCCAACGTCCTGATCTTCGAGCGCATCCGGGAGGAGCTTGACCTCGGGAAGACGGTCCGCTCGGCCATCGACCTCGGGTTTGCCCGGGCGCTCTCCTCCATCGTCGACTCCAACCTGACGACCATCATCTCGGCCCTCTTCCTGTTCCAGTTCGGGACCGGTCCCATCAAGGGCTTCGCGGTGTCGCTGACGATCGGCTTGACGGTCTCGATGTTCACCGCGGTGTTCGTCTCACGGGCGATCTTCGACCTGGTGCTGTCCCGCCGCGAGAAGGTCACCTCGCTCTCGATCTAGGGGGTCGCTATGCGCTTCTTGCACAACACCAGCATCCGCTTCATGCACTACAAGTGGCTGTGGATGGGTATCTCCACGGCCTTGATCGTCGCCTCCCTGCTGCTCATCACCGTCGGGCCGGGCTTCAAGTTCGGCGTCGACTTCTCCGGCGGCACCCAGCTCACCCTCAAGTTCAAGGGCGAGCCTGACCTGGGCCGCATCCGCAAGGCCCTCGAGGAGCTCGGGATCGGCACCGTGACGATCCAGCGTTTCGGCGAGGTCGGCGAGCACGATCTGCTCATCCGCGTACAGAACCCCAAGCAGCAGGAAGGGGACTTTGCAGCTCCCATGCTGGCGGCGCTCGACCGCGAGTTCAACAAGGAGCAGAGCGCCATCCGTCTCAACCTGCAGGGGTCGGAAGTGATCACCAACGCACTCGTCGAGGCCAACCCCGACGAGGTCGGTGGCACGGTGAGTGGGAAGCAGGCCCACTACAAGCCGATGGCGGACGCCATTCTGCAAGTTCGGAAGCAGAAGGGGCTGATCGAGGGTCCGGCGGATTTGACCGGCGCCTCGGCGGTGAGCGCTGACGTGCGGACCTACCTCTCGCAGCAGGCCCGTTTCGGCGAGTTCTCGCTGCTGGCGGCCGACAACGTCGGGCCGCTGGTCGGCAAGGACCTGCAGAGCAAGGCGACCTATGCCGTGGTCTTCTCCCTGCTTGGCATGCTCATCTACATCTGGTTCCGCTTCCAGCTCCAGTACGGGGTGGGCGCCATCGTCGCCCTGATCCACGACACCATCATCGCCCTGGGGGCGCTGTCGTTGACCGGCCGGGAGATCGACATCCCGACCATCGCCGCCCTGCTCACCCTGATCGGCTACTCGGTCAACGACACCGTGATCATCTTCGACCGCATCCGCGAGAACATCAGGCTCCAGCGCGGCAAGCCACTCACCGACACCATGGACATGGCCATCAACCAGACGCTTTCCCGGACCATCATCACCTCCGGGCTCACCGAGCTGGTCGTGGTCTCGCTGTTCCTGTTCGGTGGCGACGTCATCAACACCTTCGCCTTCGTGCTGATGCTCGGCATCATCGTGGGCACCTACTCCTCCGTCTATGTCGCGTCGCCGATCGCGCTCTTCGCCTCGAACTGGATCGAGCAGCGCCGCCAGGCCCGGCGCCGCCGCTAGAAACCCCGGGGCTCGGACCCCGGAGCCGCAACGATCGAGACGGGGACGGTGGCAGGCAGCCACCGTCCCCTTTCGTTTTTTGCGCCGAGGTGCACGGCGCCCATTTCGGCGGAAAGCTGACGAGGGGAGAATCCCTCGTGTCCCTGGGTGGCGTCCCCGGGGGGTTGGCCCGGGCCGACGCCTACAGCTCCACCTGCATCCCCAGCTCGACGACCCGATTGGGCGGGATCTTGAAGAACGCGGTGGCCGGGCGCGCGTTGCGCGAGAGGAAGGAGAACAGGGACTTGCGCCAGCCCCACATGCCGCCCTTGCGCCCAATGAGCAGGGTCTCGCGGCCCAGGTAGTAGCTGACCTCGCTCATGCGCACCCGCAGGCCCTGGTCGCGGCACTGCTTGATGGCCTGTGGCACGTCAGGCGTCTCCATGAAGCCGTAGTGGGCCTCGATGGAGTCGATCCCGTGCCCGAGGTCGCGGACCCGTACCCGGTCCCTGGCCGACACCTTGGGCACGTTCTCGGTCATCACGCAGAGCAGGATGACCTGCTCGTGGAGCACCTTGTTGTGCTTGACGTGATGCAGTAGCACCGGGGGCGCCACGTCAGGGTTGGAGGTCATGAAGACCGCCGCCCCCCTGACACGGACGGGGTTCTCGATGCGCATCGACTCCAGGAACAGCTCGACGGGAAGCATCCCGCGGCGCATGCTCTCGGAGAGCAGCCGGCGTCCCCTCTTCCAGGTCGTGAACCCGGTGAAGACCGCGCCGCCGATCATGAGCGGCACCCATCCGCCATGGACGACCTTCGTCAGGTTGGCGGCGAGGAACGGCAGGTCGAAGCACAGCAGCAGGCCGACCACGAGGCCGGCCTTGAAGCGGCTCCAGCCCCAGCGCTGGCGGGCCACGGCGAACATCAGAACCGAGGTGATGGCCATGGTCCCGGTGACGGCCAAGCCGTACGCGGCGGCCAGGTTGGTGGACGACCGAAACGCCAGCGCCAGGGTGCAGCAGGCCACGAAGAGGATCCCGTTGACCTCGGGCACGTAGATCTGCCCCCGCGCCTGACTGGAGGTGTGGACGATGTGAAGGCGAGGCGAGTACCCGAGCTGCATGGCCTGTTGCGCCAGCGAGAAGCTGCCCGAGATCAGGGCCTGGGACGCGATGATCGCCGCCACCGTGGCCACCGCCACCACCGGGTAGTGAAGCGAGCTGGGCGCCAGGGCGTAGAACGGGTTGGCGACAGCCTCCCCGCCCCTGGAGAGCAGGATCGCGCCCTGCCCGAGGTAGTTGATGATGAGACAGGGATAGGCGACGAAGTACCACGCCAGGCGAATCGGGCGGCGGCCGAAGTGCCCCATGTCGGCGTAGAGCGCCTCGGTGCCGGTAATACACAGCACGACCGCGGCCAGGACGAGGAACCCGTGGGCGCCATGCGAGATGAGGAAGCGGATCCCGTGCGAGGGCAGGATCGCCTCCAGGACGCGTGGCTCGCGCATCACCCAGGGCGCGCCGAGGGCGGCGATCATCGTGAACCACACCAGCATGGCCGGCCCGAAGAGCGCGCCGACGGTGGCGGTGCCGCGCTTCTGGAGCATGAACAGGCCGACGAGGATGACCAGGGTGATCGGGACGACGAGCGGCCGCAGCAGGGGGGTGGCGACCTCCAGCCCCTCGACGGCGCCGAGCACCGTGATGACCGGCGTGATCATGCCGTCGGAGAACAGCAGGGCCGTGCCGAAGAGCGCAAGGAGGACGAGCGTGACCGTGCCGCGCTTCAGTGTCGTGCGCGACTCGGGCAGGATGAGGGCCAGCAACGCCATGATCCCGCCCTCGCCGTGGTTGTCGGCGCGCATCACGAAGCTCATGTATTTCACGACGACGGCGAGGGTGAGCGCCCAGAAGACGAGCGACAGGACGCCCAGCACGTTCTCGAGGCTCGGCGTCATGCCGTGCCCGGGGAGGAAGCACTCCTTGATCGTGTAGAGCGGCGAGGTTCCGAGGTCGCCATAGACAACGCCCAGCGCGCCGAGCGACAGCACCAGCAAGTCCCGCCGGGAGGTGATCCGCGGCGCGGCGTCGTGGTGCTCGAGCCCAGAATCGGAGAGGTCGCGGGTGCCCGATTCGATGGTTGGTGTCTCGCTCATCGTTTCTCCGGCCGTCCCTCCGGCTTTCCGGAAGGTCCTGCCGAGGTGCGAGATGATACCTCGGCGGGCGGCCCGGTGCTGCGGCCCCCGTTCCCGTCGGTGGTAGACTCGCGAGTCGGGAAATGGGAGTGCCTGCCCCTGGATCCTCGACCCGAACGGAGAGCTCGCAGACCATGACAGACCTATTGTCTTCGGTCGCCACAGGTCGGTCGCGTGAGTAGCGCCGAGAGGCCCGAGGTTCCGGCCGGCCGGAAGCAGCGCCTCCTGCTCGCGGTGGAGTCGCTCAGCCGGAGGCGGTGGCAGGTCGTCCTGGCCGTTTGCGCGGTCGTCTTCGTCCTCTCGTCCTGGCTCGGCTCCAATGTGCGGCTCGAGTCCGACGTCCTGCGGTTGATCCCCGGCGGGAACCGTCAGGTCGACACGTTCCGCCAGGCGCTGGCCGACTTCGGCTCGATCGACTACCTGATGGTCCTCGTCGAGGCCGAGGGGACCGACCAGACGGAGTCGCTGGTCGAGCACGCCGACCTTCTCGCCGAACGACTGAGCGCCCGGAAGGACCTGGTGGAGTCGGTCGAGTACCGCGTCCGCCCGGACCCCAGGTTCCTTGATCTGTTCCACGAGAACGCGCTGCTGTTCCTGGCCCCCGAGGAGCTTGGGAGCATCGCGGAGAAGCTGTCGGACCGCGCCATCGCCATTCAGGTGCGCGACGACCATGCCGCCCTCGCTTCACCGGTCGGGACCTTCCGAGAGGAGTTCCTCCTTCAGGACCCGCTGGGGCTGATGCCCGTCTTCGCGAAACGGCTGCTCGGCCAGCACGGATCTCTCAAGCTCGACCTCTCGAGCGGGTATTACCTCTCGGTGGACGGGCGCTCGCTGATCATGCTCGTCAAGCCCAGCCGCGCCTCGCAGAACCTGGCGTTCTCCGCCAGCCTGCTGCAGGCCGCCCGGGAGGATGCGGAGGCCGTGCGCGTCGAGCTCGCGCCGGATTCAGGCACGCCGTCGCCCGTCACGGTCCGCTTCGGCGGCAACCCGGCAATGCTGGTCGAGGGGCGACCCTGGTGCGGCGCACCATCCTCGTCACCGGTTCGGTCGCCTTCGTGGCGGTGCTTGGGCTCTACCTCCTCTGCTACCGGCGGATCGCGACCCTGTTCTACTCGAGCCTGCCGCTCATGGTCGGCCAGGCGGCGTGCTTTGCCGTGGCCTACTTCTACCCCGGCAGCCTCAACTCCGCGTCCGCCGCGCTGCCGGCGCTCCTCATGGGGCTGGGGACCGATTTCACCATCGTCATGTACGCCCGCTATGTGGAGGAGCGACAGGCGGGCCGCAGCCTGGCCGAGGCGACGGAAGCGATGGTGGGCGAGGGCGGGCTCGGGGTGTTCACCGGCGCGGTCACCTCGGCCGGGACCTTCTATGCCCTGTGCATCAGCTCCTACCGGGGGCTCTCCGACCTCGGGTTCCTCATCGGCACCGGCATCGTCCTGTGCGGGATCGCGATCGTCTTCATGCTGCCGGCGATGATCGTCTGGAACGAAGGCGTGCGACGCCGGCGGAGCCCGGCCAAGCGGCTTCACCTCCAGTCCTTCGGGCTCGAACAGTTCATGGCGGTCGCGGCGCGGCACCGTGCGGCGGTCATCGCCGGGGTCGCGGCGCTCACGCTGGTGGCGGCATGGGGCGCCTGGCGGCTCGACTTCAACGAGAGCATCGACTCGCTGCGCTCGACCGAGTCGGCGTCGTTCAAGACGCAGCAGGACATCGCCCAGCGGTTCGGCGCCTCCCTCTCGTACATGATGGCGATCTGCGAGGGTCGGACGCTCGAGGAGGCGGTCGGGCTCGCCGCCAAGGTCGAGGCGCGCCTGCAGCCGTTCGTGGCCAGCGGGGTCGTCGGGCGGTACGAGTCGATCTTCAGCTACCTGCCGCCTGTCGACCAGCAGCGCAAGGTCCTGGAGGCGCTCGGTCGGGGGACCGGTGACCTGTACAACCCGGAGAGGATCCGCCGGGCCCTGGTCCGGGAGCTCGACGCCAATGGTTTCCGGGTCGAGCCCTTCGAGCCGTACCTGTCCCGGCTCGGCAACTTCCTGGCCCCCAAGCGGCCGCTCACGATCGCCGACCTCGAGGGCAAGGGCCTCGACCGGATCGTGCACCGGTACGTCCGGCGAGATGTCGATCGGGTGCGGGTCGTCACCTACCTCTACCCAACCCGGCCGGAGTGGCGGCGGACCCCTCCCCCCGGCCTGGTCGAGGCGCTCAGCGGGAACGACGACGGCATCACCGTCACGGGGACGAACGTCCTGGGCCGCGAGCTCAAGAGGATCTTCCTCCGCGACGCCTGGCGGGCCGCGTTCCTGGGTCTCGTCCTGGTGGCCGTGCTGCTCCTCGTGGACTTCCGCAGCCCGCGCCTGGCGGCGATCGCCCTCGCCCAGCTCGTGTGCGGGATCATCCTGATGCTGGGCTGCATGGAGGCGCTCGGGATGCAGCTCAACTATGCCAACGCCTTCGTCGCGACGATGATCATGGGCGTGGGCATCGACTACGGCATTCACCTCGTCCATCGCCTCCATCACAACGGTGGACGGATCGACGAGGGCGTGCTCGAGACCGGCAAGGGGGTGGTCCTGGCGAGCGCCACCAACATCGCCGGCTTCGGGACCTTGACCCTGGCGAACTACCCGGCGTTGCGCTCCCTCGGGGTCATGGCGCTCATCGGGTCGACCACCTGCCTGCTGACCGCCCTGACGCTGGTCCCGGCCCTCATGGCCGGCCGGCGGGAGCCGTCCGGCGACCCTGCACCGGCAGAGGAGAGGGCTCGTGTCGGGACTGACTCGCCGGTCTGATACCCTTTCGGCAGACTGATGACGGCCCATCCCATCTTCGACGCACACGGCCTGGCCAAGCGCTACACCCTGGGCCAGACGAAGGTCGAGGCTCTCCGTGGCGTCGACCTCCAGGTCCGTGCGGGCGAGGTGCTCGTGGTGGCGGGCCCGTCGGGGAGCGGGAAGAGCACCCTGCTGCACCTGCTCGGGACCCTGGACGAGCCCGATTCGGGGTCGCTCGAGCTTGACGGGACGGCCGTGGCAACCATGAACGAGGGGGCACGCACCTTGTTCCGGCGCGTGCGGCTCGGGTTCGTCTTCCAGACGTTCAACCTGCTCCCGGTGATGTCGGCCCGGGAGAACGTGGAGCTGCCGCTCTGGCTGGCCGGGGTCGGCGGGCGGGAGCGCCGGGCGCGGGCCGAGGCGGTGCTGGCCGAGGTCGGGCTCGAGCGCCGATTCGACCACCGCCCGGACCAGCTCTCGGGTGGCGAGCGGCAGCGGGTCGCGATCGCCAGGGCGATCGTGCACCGGCCGTTGGCGGTGCTGGCCGACGAGCCGACCGGGAACCTCGACTCCGAGACGGCCACCGGCGTCATGGACCTGCTTACGGCGTTGAACCGTTCCGGTGGCACGGCGTTTGTCGTGGCCACCCACGACCCGTCCCTGATCGCGCGCGCCCCCCGCCTGGTCTCCCTGCACGACGGGCGGGTCGCCGCGGACAGCGGTGGAGGGGTGGCGTGAAGCTCCTCCTCCTCGCCCTGCGAAACCTCGCCCGCAACCACAGGCGGACGGCGATCTCGCTCGCTGTCGTGGCGACCGGGACGGCGGCGTTGGTGCTCACCGCGGGCTTCGTGGCGTTCTCGTTCGAGGGCCTGTCCGAGGCCATGATCCACGGTGGTCTCGGTCACCTGGAGATCGCGCTGGAGAGCGCCACCGAGGGCCGCACGGCGACGCTGGAGCGGTCCGTGAGCGAGGGGATGGCCGACTGGGAGGCCGTTCAGAAGCAAGTCGAGGCCCTCCCCGGCGTGCTGGCGGCCGCGCCGACCCTGCACGTGGCGGGCATGGCCTCGACCGGGACCGGGAAATCGGCCGCGTTCCTCGGGGTCGCGGGGGATCCCATCCGCGAGCGACGGATGGGCTTCACCGTCAGGCTCAGGCAGGGCGAGTCGATGGCCGACGCGCCACCCCGGGAAGGGGAGGACCAGGTTTTGGTCGCCCAGGGGCTGGCACAAACGCTCGGGGTCGGCCCCGGGAGTCGGATGACCCTCCTCGCCGTCGATCCCGAGGGGATGCTCAACGCGCTCGACGTGACGGTCGCCGGGCTGGTGACGACCGGGGTCCAGGAGCTCGACACCCGATACCTGAGGCTTCACCTGCACTCGGCCCAGCGGTTGCTCGGTACCACCAGCGTCTCGAACCTCGTCGTCACCCTCGACCGGACGGATCGCACCGGGGAAGCACAGGCCAGGGTGCGATCCCTGCTGGCCGGGCACCAGCCCCCGCTGGACGTCGTGCCGTGGACCCAACGGGCACCCTTCTACAGTCAGGTCCGGGCGCTCTACCGCGGGATCTTCTGGTTCCTCGGTTCGATCGTCTTCGCGCTCGTCGTGCTGGCGACCTCGAATACCCTCGCCATGTCGGTGATGGAACGGGTCCGGGAGTTTGGAACCCTGCGTGCTCTGGGCACCTCGATCGGCCAGGTGGCGGGTCTGGTCGGCCTGGAGGCTCTCTGGCTCGGGTTGATCGGCGGGCTGCTGGGTGACCTGCTGGGCGCCGGTCTCATCGTCGTGCTGAACGGGCTCAACATCACCATGGCGCCTCCGCCTGGCGCCGTCGATCCGATCGAGCTCCGGGTGCTGTTCGTGCCGCAGGCGTTCGTCGGGTCGGTGCTGCTGATGCTGGTCGTGCTGGCCCTGGCCGCGGGTGGTCCCGTGCTGCGGGTTGCCAGGCTCCGCATCGTCGAGGCGCTGGCGCACAACTGAGTCATGCATGAGCTCGACTCGGGTGGCCGGGCGGGCCGAGGAGGCTGGATGCGGCGCGTGAGCTGGTGGGCCGGATTGATGGTCGCGATTCTCACCACCGGCACGGCCGGGCGGGCCGATGCTGCGGCGGCCGAGGTCCGCCCCGAGGATCGCACGCTCCTGGCCCGGACGAACCTGGTCTCGACCGTCCCGGAGCAGTTCCACGCGCGGCTGACCGTCAAGCGGACGGACTGGCTACGACCACTTCACGTCGAGATGTGGCGAGGTGGGCGCGACCGGATGCTCATGCGGCTTCTCGACCCCAGACATGCCGGCCGGTTCATGCTCCAGGTCGGAGCGGAGCACTACCTGATCGCCCCCGGCGCCCGGCAGCCGGTCAAGCTCGGGGCCGGCGTCGGGGCGGCAGGTCCGATGTCGTTCGAGCAGTTGCTCGGCATCGACGTCGAGCGGGACTTCGACGTCGAGCGTGTGCAGTCCTCTGGCCGGATCGTGACGTTCCACCTGGTCGCCAGGCCCGGCACCGCGGCAGCACGGGGGACGCCCAGAGCGCGCTGGGTGGTCGATTCGGGCACGAAGCTGCCGCTGCGGGTCGACGTCGTCCTGGCCGATGGCCGGACGGCGCGGGTGGTCGAGTTCGCGAGCTTCCTGGGTGAGCGCGAACGCGTTCCCTCGCGAGTGGTGCTCAAGGATGTCCTGAGGGGCGGCCCGCCGACGGTGGTGGAGCTGGAGGCGTTCGAGCCGACGCGGGTGCCGGACGGGTTGTTCTCCCTCACCGACGCGACGGACCGGGCCGGGCTCCCTCCCGTCGTCCCGCCCCAGTAGGCAGATCGACCCCGGTGGTTGAGGCCAACGGGCCACAGACCACGGACCTGGATTCCGACACTCCGTACAATAGAGAGGTGAGCGAGCCGATGCCGCGCTTCGAAGAGATCCTCGAGCTGGTGGCCAGCTACCACCCGGACTGCGACGAGGACCTGCTGCGCAGCGCCTATGTCTACTCGGCCATGGCCCACCGCGGGCAGGTGCGGGTCTCCGGGGAGCCTTACCTCGTGCACCCCCTCGAGGTGGCGCGCATCCTGGCGGGAATGCACCTTGACGAGGTGGCGATTGCGGCCGGCCTCCTGCACGACCTGCTCGAGGACACCTTTGTCACGGAGAGCGAGCTGGAGGCCCAGTTCGGGCCGCAGATCACCAAGATCGTCAAGGCGCTCACGAAGATCACGACGATGGAGCAGTCATACGCGGCCCGCGAGGCCGTGCAGGCCGAGAACGTGCGCCGCATGCTCCTCGCCTCGGTCGAGGACGTGCGGGTGATCCTCGTCAAGCTCGCCGACCGGCTCCACAACATGCGGACCTTGCGATTCCTCGGCGAGTCGAGCCGCCGGCGAATCGCCGGCGAGACGCTGGACATCTACGCGCCAATCGCTCACCGGCTGGGGATCGGGCGGATGAAGGCGGAGCTGGAGGACCTGGCGTTTGCCCACTCCCACCCGGAGGAGCACGCACAGCTCACGGAAGAGCTCCAGCAGCGGGAGTCGGCGGCGCGCGAGCTCATTGCCCAGATCCAGGAGACGCTGGGGCGGGAGCTCGAGGAGAACGGCATCCAGGCCGAGATTCGCGGCCGCATCAAGCACCTCTTTTCGATCTGGACCAAGCTCCACAGGCAGGGCATCAGCCTCGACCGGGTGTACGACTTCCTCGCCTTCCGCATCATCGTCGACACCGTGCAGCAGTGCTACGGCGCACTGGGCCTCATCCACCAGCTCTGGCGACCGGTGCCGGGACGAATCAAGGACTACATCGCCATGCCCAAGCCCAACGCCTACCAGTCGCTGCACACCTCGGTCATGGGCCCCGAGGGGCAGCCGTTCGAGGTCCAGATCCGCACCTTCGACATGGATCAGATCGCCGAAAGCGGCATCGCGGCCCACTGGATGTACAAGGCGGGAATGGGTCCCGGGGCTGACTCCGAGCGGGCCAACTGGCTGCGCAGTCTGGTCGAGGGACACCAGGAGAATCCGCGCGACTTCCTCGACTCCCTCAAGCTCGATCTCTATCCGGAGGAGGTGTACACGTTCTCGCCCAAGGGGGAGGTTTTCGCTTTCCCGCGCGGCGCGACGGCCATCGACTACGCCTACCGGGTGCACACCGAGGTCGGCCACCGATGCGTGGGCGCCCGCGTCAACGGCCGCCTCGTCCCGCTGCGTACCCAGCTCGAGAACGGCGACATTGTCGAGATCCTCACCTCTCCCAACCAGGTGCCGAGCCGCGACTGGCTCGAGCTCGCGGCCACGGCGCGCGCCAAGAACAAGATCCGCGCCTGGCTGAACCGGGGCGAGAAGGAGCAGGCCGTGGAGTCCGGGCTGCGCCTGCTCGAGCGCGAGGGACGACGGCTGCGGGTGCCGCTCAAGCTGCTTCGTGATCATGCCACCCTCGGCAAGGTGGCCACGGATCACGGGTTCTCCCGCGTCGAGGACTTCTTCGCCGCGATCGGTTTCGGGCGCCTCGGGGCGCGGGACGTGTTGCTGCCGCTGGCGCGGACGCGAGAAGAGCTGCACCCTCCCGCCGCCAAGCCGCTCACCGAGGTCGTCTCGCAGTCGGAGGCCCGCGTCAAGGGGCAGCGGGACCTTCTCACCTTCCGTGCCCGTTGCTGCAACCCGCTGCCCGGGGACAAGATCGTCGGCTACGTGACGCGCGGCCGGGGCGTGGCCATCCACTCCTCCGGGTGCCATAACCTGAAGCGCCTGTTGACCAGCCCGGAGCGTCAGGTCAAGGTGGAGTGGGGCGCCACCCAGGGGACAACGTATGCCGTCCCCTTGAATGTCAGCTTCGAGGACCGGCCCGGGATGCTGGCGGCCATCACCCAGACGGTGAACGGCGAGGACGCCAACATCCGTAGCTGCCAGATGGCCACCCACGACCGCCACCACGGCGCCGCTGACCTCATCGTCGACATCGACGGCCGCGAGCATCTCAACCGGATTTTCGCGGCGCTCCGCCTGATCTCGGGCGTGACCGGGGTCGGCTCAGGCCCGTCGTCGTTCGCCCGCCGGTCGACGTTCTGACAGGGCAGTCGACAACAGGGCCGAGAAGCCAAAGCCGAAGAGTCGAGTGTCAGAGGGAGACGCGGCATCCCTCGCCTGGGCGATCGGTGATCGGGATGACCATGCGGCGGTCCATGGTCGGCTTCAGAAGAGCGGGTGGCGGGAATGTGACCGGGAACACAAACACATCAGGGCCGCACCTTCCGGCACGGCCCTGCAAGTCGCTGTCGGGAGCTGTCCTAGTGGGAGGCCTTGACGACCTTGCCGGAGCGCAGGCAGCGCGTGCAGACCGAGATCTTTCTGGGCTGCCCTTCGTGAATCGCGTGGACGGACCTGAGATTCGGCCGCCAGCGCCGCTTCGTCACATTGTGCGCATGGGAGATCCGATTACCCACCATCGACGACTTGCCGCAGATTTCGCACGCCCGAGCCATACATCCTCCTCCCCCACGCGAGGGAACGCGGAGTCTAGCACCCCTTCAGGTTCCTGCCAAGAGGGAGTGGACGGGAGGGGGGTATTAGCGTGACGGCATGTGATCCCGGATACCGGAATGCCCGGGATATGCTCCCTGAGTGTATCTTGAGGTCGTGAAGTTCTTGACAAGGCGGTAACTGCTTGCTAGATTGGCTCCAAAAGATGGGATGCACGTGAGTACCATCACGTTACTACCAGCGATCGCGAAGAGGGGGCGGTGATCCGTGCTGCTAGGAAAGAAGAAGGGGATCGTCGGACTTGACATCGGCTCCTCGGCCATCAAGCTCGTGGAGCTCAAGGCTGGAAAGGGTGGACGCTATTCCCTGCTGCATGCCGGCCACGCACCCCTGTCCCCGGAAGCGATCGTCGAGGGGACGGTGATGGACTCGTCGCTGGTGGTCGAGGTGGCCCAGCGGCTAATCGGTGAGCAGGGCGTCAAGAACCCCGGCATCGGCATTTCGCTGTCGGGGATGTCAGTCGCCATTCGCAAGATCCAGGTGCCCGCGATGTCCGAGGCCGAGCTTGCGGAGTCGATCCACTGGGAGGCCGAGCAGTACCTGCCTTTCGACGTCAACGAGGTAAACCTCGACTACGTCGTTCTGGGGCAGGATGCCGACAACATGGAAGTGCTCCTGGTGGCCGCCAAGAAGGACCGCATCGCGGACTACACCGGGATCATCACGCAGCTTGGCAAGAGCCCCGCGCTGGTGGACGTGGATGTCTTCGCGCTGCAGAACGCCTACGAGTACAACTATGGCGTGCCCCAGGACCGGGTCGTAGCGCTCGTCAACATCGGCGCCCACATCATGAACGTCAACATCCTGGCGCACGGGCAGTCGGTCTTCTGGCGCGACATCGTGTTCGGCGGCAACGCCTACACGGAAGCCATCCAGCGCGAGCTGAATCTCACCCGGGACCAGGCCGAGGCCGTCAAGTCCGGTGAGCAGCTCGGGGATCACACGCCTCAGACAATCCTCGGCGTCCTCAACGGCGTCAGTGAGGACCTCGCGGCCGAGCTGCAGAAGACCTTCGAGTTCTTTTACACCACGTCGAGCCACGATCAGGTGGAGGAGGTCGTCCTGGCAGGGGGCGCCGCCGGGGCTCTCAACCTGGACGGCGTGTTGCGCGAGCGACTTGGCGCCAAGATCGAGCTGATGAACCCGTTCCGGGAGATTCAGTACTCGGAGAGCCAGTTCAGCCCTGAGTGGCTGAACCGGCATGCCCCCGCCATGGTGGTTGCGGTGGGGATGGCCCTGCGAACCACCGGAGACTGACGCGTATGATCAAGGTCAACCTGCTGGCCGAAGTCCGTGCTGAGAAGGTCACCCGGCAGCCGCTCATCTCTCTCGGTGCCGCCAATCTGAACAACTACCTCATCTTGGGCCTGCTGGGGCTGGGTCTGGTCGCGGCCGGTTTCCGCTACTGGCAACTGAGCTCGACGCTCAAGGGGATCCAGGAGGAGGTCGCGGTCAACCAGAAGGAGTACGAGCGGCTGAAGCCGATCATCGACGAGGTCGAGCAGTTCAAGAAGAGGAACGCCGAGCTCAAGAGGAAGATCGAGGTCATCGAGCAGCTCAAGCAGAATCAGAGGGGCCCGGTCCGCATCATGGACGAGGTCAGCAAAGCGCTACCCGACCTGTTGTGGCTGAACTCCATGCAGTTGACCGGCAGTACCCTCACGATCCGCGGGCAGGCCCTGAACGAGAATGCGGTCGCCAACTTCATTTCCAACCTGGCCAGCAGCCCGTTCTTCTTCGAGCCCAGCCTCCGGATCATGCAGCAAGATGCCAGTGGCGTGTTCAGCTTCGATCTCGGCTGCGCCTTCACCTACGTGCCAAGGCAGACGAGTGAGACCCCGAAGACGCAGTAGCGAGGGAGCGAGGGGCGCATGGCCAACCTGGAACTGACAAACAAGCCTTGGTACTACGGGGCGATCATTGGCGTCCTGCTGGCCGGTGGCATCTTCTGGGCGATGCACCGGCTGGTCTTTCAGGACATCCAATTGCAGATTGTCAACAGCACGTCCGAGCTCGAGAGGCTGAAGGAGAAGGTCCGACAGGGCAAGATGGCGGAGAGCCGGCTCGCCCAGTTCCGTGAGGAGGCCCAACGCCTCGAGACCGAGCTCCAGCGCCTGTTGCGCATCCTCCCGACGGCGCGCCAGACCGACGAGCTGATCAAGAAGGTCAAGTCCCTGACCGAGCGGGCCGCCTTCCGGCTGGCGGTGTTCCAACCCGGCGGCTTCGTGAAGCGGGACTTCCTGACCGAGTGGCCAATCACCGTAACCATGGATGGCTCCTATCACGAGCTGGCCCTCTTCTTCGACCGTCTGTCGCGCTTCTCCCGGATCATCAACGTCGACTCGCTGAACGTCAACGCATCCGGCGGGAAGCGGACTATCTACACGATCAACACGACCTTCATCATGAAGACTTTCATCTACGGCAACGTGCAGCAGGCGGGAGGTGTGCAATGAGGGTCTTGACGCTGTCCGCGGGGATGCTGCTGGTGTGCCTGGTGGCCCTCGGACAGGCGCCGGCGCCGCCGACCCCGGCACCGGGTGGCGACATCCCGATCGACACCTCGGCAATCGAGGGGATCCTGCGTGGGGAGGAGGCGGCAGACGCCGGTCAAGGCTTCACGTACGACCCGGCAAATCGCCGCGATCCGTTCCGCTCGCTGCTGGCCGGTCCGCTCAAGGAGGAGTTGGGGGAGCGACCGCCTGGCCTGCGCGGGATGGGGGTGGAGGAGGTCAAGCTTCAGGGTGTCCTCCGCCTTCACGAGGGGTACGTGGCAATGGTACAGGGCACCGACAACTTGAGCTACATGATCGGTGCTGGTACGGTGCTCTACGACGGCACAGTGGAGCGAGTTGAGCCGGGGAAGGTCATCTTCAAGTTGCAAGTGGCCGATCCAAAGAGCCTCAAGCCCTACCGTGAGGTTGTCAGGGTGCTGCAGTGATTCCGTTTTGGGGGTTGCGATGATGGCGATACGTTCTCGCGCGGTGACAGCATTGGTGGCGGCGGCGATCTCTGTCTTTATCCTGCCCATCGTGGTTCGGGCGGAGGAGAACGTTTCCATCCTCGGAATGGCGTGGACAGAGAAGCCGGCGCAGGCGCTGGTCATCAGCGCCTCGGGCCCGCTGCGGTTCGGGGAGACTCGGCCCGAGCCCGGCGTGGTGCTGCTCGATTTCT
>Ga0116171_10002607_pt1 | contig 17042 bp, 9 predicted proteins | sample AD_JPNHW2_MetaG_FD_89798 | JGI IMG/M metagenome (GOLD analysis project Ga0116171, IMG submission 89798) | Active sludge microbial communities of municipal wastewater-treating anaerobic digesters from Japan - AD_JPNHW2_MetaG | ecosystem: Engineered > Bioreactor > Anaerobic > Digestate | place... | reverse complement strand
GTCCGGAGGCAAGGTCGTCGGTCTGACGGTAACGAACGGAGGCTCCGGCTACACGGCGGCTCCGGCGGTCACCTTCGGGGGACCCGGCGTGGGTGCCACGGCGGTGGCCAGCGTTGCCTCGGGCCGCGTCTCCAAGGTCATCCTCTCGCCTTCCGGCGGTGTAGGCTACACCTTCGCGAACGTCGCCATCAGCGGTGGCGGCGCCACGGTCAACGCGACCGCGACCGCCACCGTGGCCGGCGGCACCGTCACCGGCTTCACGCTCACCAACCCGGGGGCGGGCTACACCTCTGCTCCAACGGTCACGATCACTGGCGACGGTGCCGGTGCCAATGCCGTGGCCCTTGGTCAAACGACCCCGATGAGGCCGAAGGCGATCCAGGAGCTCTTCACCCTCGACTACGGCCGCATGAACGCCACCCTGGGCGTCGAGCTGCCGTTCACCAACTTCCTCACCCAGACGACCATTCCCTACGGCTACATCGACCCGTCCACCGAGATCCTCAAGGACGGCGAGATGCAGATCTGGAAGATCACCCATAACGGCGTGGACACCCACCCCGTCCACTTCCACCTCTTCAACGTCCAGGTGATCAACCGTGTCGGCTGGGACGGCGCCATTCGGCCGCCTGACGAGAACGAGCTCGGGTGGAAGGACACCGTGCGGATGAAGCCGCTCGAGGACGTCATCGTGGCGCTGCTTCCCTTGAAGCAGGACCTTCCCTGGCCGCTCCCCGACAGCATCCGGCCCCTCGACGTGACGAATCCAATTGGCTTCCCCTCGGCCTTCACTCAGATCGACCCGAGCAACAACCCGATCACCCCACCGCTTCTCAACATGATGGCCAACTTCGGCCAGGAGTACGTGTGGCACTGCCACATCCTGGGTCACGAGGAGAACGACTTCATGCGGCCGATGCCGTTCCTGGCTGCCCCGCCGGCGCCAACGACTCTGGCGGTGTCCAGAGTGGCCACGGGGATGAACCTGTCGTGGACGGACAACTCGGCCAACGAGTCGAGCTTCACCATCCAGAGGGCGACCGACGCGGCCTTCACCACGCCGACGAACCTGACGGCCCCATCGAGCGCTCCCAACACCGCGTTCGGAGGCGGGATGTCGTTCATCGACACGACGGCCGCCGCCAACACCGCGTACTTCTACCGGGCACAGGCCGTCGACGACAACTTCTCCGTTGCATCGGGCTATGCCCTCTCCTTCAACGCTCAGCCAGCTCTGCTCTCAGGCTGGTCGAACACCGTGACAACCCCGGCCTTCACCATCACGACCGCCTCGCCGCTCCCCAACGGGAGGAACGGCACGCCGTACTCGCAGACGTTCGCTGCCACCGGCGCCGTTGCTCCGTACGCCTGGGCTGTTGCCAGCGGGTCTCTCCCTGGCGGGCTGGCGCTGAGCTCGGCCGGCGTGCTCTCGGGCACCCCGACCGCCACCGGGACCTTCAACTTCACCATCCGCGCGACCGACAGCACGACGCCCACTCACAACACCACCACCAAGGCGTTTGCCTTGACCCTCCTCGCGCCGGTCATCACCATCACAACGGCCTCGCCGCTGCCAGCAGGCACGGTCGGGACCGCCTACTCGCAGACGTTCGCGGGGACCGGTGGGACGTTGCCCTACTCGTGGACGGTCTCGGCCGGGACCTTGCCTGGTGGCCTGACCCTGACCACCGCCGGGCTGCTCGCGGGCACCCCGACGGCTGCTGGCACCTTCAACTTCACCATCCGGGTCGCTGACGCCGCCTTCCCGGCCAACAGCACGACCAAGGCGTTCACCCTGACCATCAACTCGGTGCTAGTCATCACGACCGCGTCTCCGCTGCCCAACGGGCGACAGGGCCAGGCCTACTCGCAGACGTTCGCGGCCACTGGCGGTACCGCGCCGTTGACCTGGGTGCGGATCACCGGAGATGCCTTCCCGTCCGGTTTGGGCCTCAACGGCACGACCGGTGTTCTGTCCGGGACACCGACCGTGACGGGAACCTTCAACTTCACCATCCGTGTCACTGACAGCACGACGCCGACTGCGAGGGTCGCTACCAAGGCGTTCACCCTCACAATCCTGGCGCCGGCCATCACCATCACGACGGCCTCGCCGCTGCCCAACGGGACGCGAGGCCTGTTCTACTCGCAGGCACTTGCGGCGACCGGAGGCGTCACGCCGTACACCTGGGTGCGAATTTCCGGCACCTACCCGCCGGGCATTTCCGTCAACGGCCCCACCGGCGTTCTGTCCGGCACGCCGACCACCGCTGGGACCTACAGCTTCACGATTCGCGTCACGGACAGCACGACGCCGACCGCACAGATCGCCACCAAGACGTTCTCCCTGACCATCTTGGCGGGCTTCACCATCACGACGCCCTCGCCGCTGCCGAGCGGGACGGTCGGCACGGCCTATTCGCAGACGCTGGCCTCGACTGGCGGCGTCGGGCCGTACACCTGGGTGCGAGTCGGCGGCACCTACCCGCCGGGCATTTCCGTCAACGGCCCCACCGGCGTTCTGTCCGGCACGCCGACCACGGCTGGGACCTACAGCTTCACGATTCGCGTCACGGATAGCACGACGCCGACTGCACAGGTCACCACCAAGGTGTTCAGTCTCACGGTCAACTAGCTGTGTGAACAGGCTGGCCGGGCGCTCATCGGGCGCCCGGCCTCATTCCTCTCCTCCTTCAACCTCGAATGCTCTCGTTTTCGGCCTGACTCTTCCGGGAGTCAGGCCGCTTTCTTGACAGCCCGGGCGAGCCGACGCAGGCGCCGGTGTTGCCAGCCTTCTCAGGGGTTTCGCGCCGGCCGGGTCAGGAAGGTGGCGCCGAGGCCGAGCAGGGCCACGAAGGCGAGGGTCGCCCAGACAGCGGGCCAGCTCGGCGTGGCGTCACGGACCGCGCCCGCGAGGGCAGGGCCGACGACCGTGCCGAGGTTCGAGAGTGCGGTGATGAACCCGAACGCCAGCCCGACGCGCCCGGTTGGCACGAGCCTCTCCGGCAGCGAGTAAACCGCCGGCGGGACGACGGATGCGACCAGTCCCACCGCCACCATCGCGGCCGCCGGGGGCAGGGCGCCGGCAGCCATGAGGGTCAGGGTCACGGTGAGCATGCCCAGCCCAGCGATGCACCACCGATCGGCGCCCCCGGTCCGATCGATCAGGCCCCCGGCAAGGGGAGTCCCGAACAGCGCCACCCAGGTAACGACACTCGTCATCAGAAGACCCGCCGCGCCGCCGCCGGCCCACTCCGGGGCGAACGTCGGTACCGCGGCAAACGCCGCGAAGTAGAGCATCCACGCGACGCCAAGGGCGATCAGCGCCGGGGGCAGGCCGTGGCTGCCGGTGGCCAGGCGCTTCGCACCGCCGTCGGGGACGCACGCAGGCACCGCCAGGGCGTGCAGAGGCATTGCCAGCAGGACGAGGACCGCCAGCACGCCCATCTCGCCGCGCCAGCCGAGGTGCGTCACGAGCCAGGGGTGCAGGGAAAAGAGGACGATCATGCTGGCCGGGTAGACGCCGGTGAACAGCCCCATGGCGAGGGCCAGCTCCCGCCCCGCGAACGCCATCGAGAGGAGCCGGGCCAGCAAGAGGTTGAGAAGCAGCGCACCCACCCCGAAGACGAGGCGGCCGAGGACGAGCCAGCCGTAGCCTGGAGCGACAGCGAACAGCGCGGCGCCGACCAGCATCACCGCCAGTCCGGCAAGGCCGGCGGCGCGGGGCGGCCAGCGGTCCAGGGCCTCCCCGAAAGGCAACGATAGGAGAATGGCGGGCACAGCGATCGAGCCCATGAGCAGGCCGATCTCGAGGTTGGAGAGGGCGAAGAGTCCGCGCAGTTGCCCGATCAGCGGAGGCACCACGAAGAACGTCATGCCTACCGAGAAGAAGCTCACCATGGCACTGGCAAGCACCATCCATCGGCGAGCGCTCAGGTCCTGAGGATGGCTCATGTTCCGATTCTACCTGTCCGGGTGGGGCCACGAGCCGGCTGCGTGGCGGACCGGGCCGTCAGGCGCGCCAGTCGTGGCGGTCTTGACGGATCCGGCGGTGGTGTGCCCGGCTCTCGAGATCCTGGACGTCGAGGCCGAACGCCCGTGCCGGCGGAGGTGCCTAGCCCGTGCGGATACGACCGTCGCCGATGCCGCGCCTGGAAGGCTGGTTCCCGGGACCTGCCGGTCAGGCCGTGCGCTTGATGACGACGACCGTGACGTCGTCCTCCTGGGCGACGCCCTGCGCGTGGTCCCGGGTGGCCTGGATGACGTGCCTCACGATCTCCTCGGATGGTCTGTGGAGATTGGACCTGACGACCCCGAGCACCGCCTCGGTTCCGTGTTGCCGTCCATCCGGCGACTCCGTCTCGATGACCCCGTCGGTCAGCAGCAGGATGGTGTCTCCAACCTCCATCACCAGCGGAGGTCCAAGGGAGCAGCCGATGTCCGCGAAGAGGCCAAGCGGCTTGCACGTGCTTGCGAGACGGAGCTTGACCTCGCCCCCACCGTCGAGCACGAATCCGGTTGGATGGCCCATGTTGGCCCAGGTCACGGTCCCCGAGGTGGTCTCGAGGAAGCCAATCACCATGGTGACGAAATGGCGCTCGTCAAGATCGTCGAGCAGCAGCAGGTTGAGGTCCTTGACCAGCTCGTCGATCAGCATCCCGGTGCGGGCGAGCGAGCGGAGATAGCCGCGGGTCGCCGCCATGATCAAGGCAGGGCCCATGCCGTGGCCGCACACGTCGGCGACCGCAAAGACGAGGCGGCCGTCCGGGAGCTTCATGAAGTCGAAGTAATCACCGCAAGTGGCCAGCGCCGGCGAGAACGCTCCGGCCACGTCCCAGCCATGCAGGGCGGGAGGGGTTCTCGGGAAGAGCCGCTGCTGCACCGACGCTGCGAGGCTCAGCTCGGCTCCCTGCTCCTCGAGCTTCAGGCGGTCGGTCAGGTCGCGTAACACCGCGACGAAGTGGGTCAGGGCGCCACTGCGGCTGTCCCGCATGGGCGTAATCGTCTGCTCGGCGATGAACAGCTCACCGCTCTTCTTGCGGTTGATCACGGAAGCCTTGAAGGGCCTGCCCTCCAGGAGCGATGTCCAGAGCCCGCGATAGAACTCGGGGCTCTGGCGTCCGGACTTGAGCAGGCGGGGTGTGCTGCCGAGCGCTTCGGCTCGCGAGAAGCCCGTGATCGCCTCGAAGGCGGGGTTGACGTATTCGATGGTCCCTGCGCGGTCGGTAATAAAGACGCCGTCGGCGGTCTGCTCGACCGCGTTGGAGAGACGCTGCGACAGCTCCTCGGCGCGCTTCTTCTCGGTGATGTCCCGGAAGACGGTCACACCGCCCAGCAGGTTTCCCTCGGAGTCCCTGATCGGCGCGGCGGTGACGCTCGCCCACACCCCTGCGGGGACCCTGGGGCTGCGCACGAGGACCTCGGTCTCCTCGACGTACTCGCCCCTGATGGCGCGTGCCAGGGGTAGCTGGTCGGGAGGAAAGAGCGTGTCGGAGCCGGGAAGGTGGAGACCGTAATGCCCGGACCATTCGGCGGGAGGGATCTCCCTTCCGGCCGCACCCCCCACGATCCGCCGAGCCGCCTCGTTGACAGCCACGAATCGACCTCCGGTGTCGGCCACGACCACGCCTTCGGTCACGCTCTGGATCACGGCGTCCATGAGCCCGTTGCGACGGCGGAGATCCTTCTCGCGCCGCCACGCCTGGGTGACCAGGACGAGCCCGAGCACCAGCTCGTATCCAAGGAAAACCTCGGTCCCGAGCGTCACGGCGCGATCGCCGCCCGTCACGGGGAGGTAAGCGAGGACGCTCTCCCGGGCGTGCTCCCGACCAGCCCAGAAGGCGCCGAGGCCGGCCAGTGGACCGCCGAGGGTCAACAGGAGTGCGAGCCGGCGGAATCGAGCTGTCGTTCTCATGATCGGAATCGCAGGATCACACTTGGAGAACCCCAGGCGGGGAGCCCAATTCCCGCCACCTGGGGCGAGATCTTCTGCTGCCAGATCTCCTACTGCCATATTGAGCTGGGCGCCAGGCCGTGGTACTCTCACCGGCGGCCGGGAGGAAACGCTCCCGGCCGTTGTGCTGTTGAAGCACGGAACAAAGGCGGTCGAAGATGACGATGGAAACACGCGACGACATCCGCAACCTGGCGATCATCGCCCACGTGGACCACGGCAAGACCACGCTGGTGGATGCCATGCTCTGGCAGGGCGGGATCTTCCGTGACAACGAGGTGGTGGCCGAGCGGGTCATGGACTCCATTGACCTGGAGCGAGAAAAGGGCATCACCATCATGGCGAAGAACACCGCCATCCACTACCGGGGTACTCGCATCAACATCGTGGATACCCCCGGCCACGCCGACTTCGGCGGCGAGGTGGAGCGCACCCTCACCATGGTCGACGGCGTGATGCTGCTGGTGGACGCCTCCGAAGGTCCGCTGCCCCAGACCCGTTTCGTGCTCAAGAAGGCGCTCGAGCTCGGGCTGCCGCCAATCGTCGTCATCAACAAGATCGACCGCCTCGACGCGCGGCCTCAGGAGGTGTTGAACGAGATCTACGACCTCTTCATCGACCTCGACGCCGAGGAGGACCAGCTCGACTTCCCGGTCCTGTACTGCAACGCACGCAAGGGCACCTGCCACCGCACCTCCGGCGGCCCCGAGGAGACGCTCGAGCCGCTCTTCGCCGAGATCCTGCGCACCGTGCCGGCGCCACGCTACGACCCCGCGATGCCGTTGCAGATGCTCATCACCAGCCTCGACTACGACGACTACGTCGGGCGGCTGGCGATCGGACGGGTTGTCAACGGCCACCTGCGCAAGGCCCAGGACATCACCCGCTGTGCCCGGGACGGCGCGCAGACCCCGGCGCGTGTCACGGTGCTCTTCGGCTATGACGGGCTTCGCCGCGCCGAGTGGAGCGAGGCCGGCCCGGGCGACATCGTGGCCGTCGCCGGCCTCGACGAGGTCGGGATCGGCGAGACTCTCGCCGACCGGGAGGATCCGCGGCAGTTGCCACCCATCCACGTCGACGAGCCGACCATTGCCATGGTCATCGGCATCAACACCTCGCCGGTGGCCGGCCGCGAGGGGCAGCATGTCACTTCCCGGAAGCTGCGCGAGCGGCTCGAGAAGGAGCTGCTCACCAACGTCTCGATCCGCATGCAGCCCGGCGACAGCCCGGACGCCTTCATGGTCTCGGGGCGCGGGGAGCTGCAGCTTGCCATCCTCATCGAGATGATGCGGCGCGAGGGGTACGAGATGTCGGTGGGCAAGCCCGAGGTCGTGACCCGCGAGATCGACGGTGTGCTCTGCGAGCCGATGGAGATGCTGGTCGTCGACTGTCCCGAGGACTACATCGGCGTCGTCACCCAGAAGGCCGGCAGCCGGCGTGGCCGCATGATGAAGATGGTCAACCACGGGACCGGGCGGGTGCGCATGGAGTTTCGCATCCCGTCGCGGGGGATGATCGGGTTTCGGACCGAATTCTTGACCGACACCCGGGGGACCGGCATCGCCAACCACCTGTTCGACGGCTGGGAGCCGTGGCAGGGAGACATCGCCCATCGCGACACCGGCGCCATGGTCGCCGACCGTCCCGGCCGCTGCACGTCCTACGCCATCGAGCACCTGCAGCCGCGCGGCGAGCTGTTCGTGCAGCCCGGTGACGAGGTTTACGAGGGCATGGTGGTGGGGGAGAACGCCCGCGAAGCGGACATCGACGTCAACATCACCAAGGAGAAGAAGCTCACCAACATGCGCGCCTCGGTGGCGGACGAAGCCGTCCACCTGGTCCCGCCGCGCACCATGAGCCTCGAGCAATCGTTGGAGTTCATCCGCGGCGACGAGGTCGTCGAGGTCACCCCCAAGGCCCACCGTCTCCGCAAGAAGATCCTCCAGGCGGTGTGGAGGAAGTGAGCCGCCGCAGGATACGAGCTAGCGTCGTGCGATCTGCACGCAGACCGGGTCGCTCGTGATGTTGTCGATGACCGAGGCGTAGGCGAAGAACCGGCCACCGACGGTCGTGGTCTTCAGGACCGCATAGCCGTCAGCCACGCTGGCAGCAGGGACCTTGGTGAAGATCTTGTCTACCTGCTGGTAGTCATAGGCCTTGAGGTCGTTGCCGACGGTGCCGAGGGCCGCGCCGGTGCTGCTGAAGAGCTGCGCGTCGATGTGGATCGGCATGTTCGTGGCGTTCACGAAGCCGATGTTCGTGCGGAAGCCGGTGGTCGTGGAGGTGCTCTGGGAGAGCTGCACGAGGCGCCCCTGCGAGCCGTAGATGATGGCCTGATCCTCCGGGAGCCCTGGCACGAACTGCCCGTAGGTCCCATTTGCAGTCTGGTTGTAGGTGCGGCTCGTCGCGACCAGGCGGCCACCGGTGGGCGTGATGCGGAGCGCACCGGGTCCCTCGAACCCGAACTGGGCCAGCACCAGGTCGGGGTAGCGGATCGTGAGGCCCGCGTTGAGGGTGTAGGTCTTCTTCAGGGGTGTGGGGTTGGCCTGGTTCTTCTTGAGCAGCTCGATCACGTACGAGACGCTGGTCGTGCCCGGGTTGGCGATCTCGAGGTCGGTGCGCCAGGCGGAGCCGCCGCTTCCCGTGTTGTGAGCGGCCGTCGGGACCCAGATCTGGGTCGAGTTGGGGGTCGTGGCGATGGGAACGACGTAGAGGTCGTCCACGAACGCCAGCAGCGAGCCACCGTCCTCGTTCTTCGTGACGTAGGCCACGAGCATGGCGCTCACAGCGCCGGTCGGAACTCCGAAGATCTCCTGCACGGCCTGGAAGCCGCTTCCGGGAGTCCTGAGGTCTGCGCGAGGGCCGGCGGTCGAGAGCTGGTTCTGGCAACCAGGCTGGCTGAACCAGTTCAGGCCGATCGCCGCCCACCCGGTATTCGTCTGACCGGTCGGCAGGTAGACCTTGCCACCGAGCACCATCGACGTGTCGGCAGTGAAGGTGAACCCGTACAGGCACTGATGGATGCCCTGGCCGTTCATCTTGGCCGGGTAGTTGTTGACGATCAGGGCCGACCCGGAGTCGGAGGCGTTGGCCGCGTCCTTCGGGCTCACCCCGATGGGGACCGAGGCGAGGGTGTAGCCCTGGAGGTTGGACTCGAATGAGCCGTTGTAGACGAGGTTGGGGGCGACCGCTGCGGCGATGCTCCCCACCGTGCACGCCACGGTCGCAATCAGGTAGATGTCTCTCGCTCGCATGATCGCCTCCCGGCCAGGATCTTCGTGGGCTGGAATTGTAGCCTGTCCGCCATCTCGACGCTGCTTGCGTTGGGAGCAGTGCGTCGGTCTCTCCAGTCAGCGAGGGAATGAGCGCGCCGGACAGCCTCCCGGCCCAGGCGAGGCTGGTGGTGGGCTGCATGAGACTCGCTCAACCTCCAGGAGCATCGACGGCGGCCTCATCTTCCTGCGGCCAGCGCGGGCCTCCCGGCGGCACAGGCACGCAAGCTCGCCGTCCACCGACCGATCCGAGCCGGCTGTACTGTGGGGACCAACCCCGGAATCCTCAGGACGGCCATTGATGGCAGGCCGTGGACCCCGGTCAACACCGGCTGGTCGGTCGGTACCGACGAGGTGACGCCGCGTGGCGCTCTCGCCATCGCCATCTGGCGGCTCTCGATCGGCTCGGCCGACCACACCCACCTCGTTGCCTCGGCGCGCGGCGGTCTCAACGAGGCCAGGCTCGACCTCCAGAACCTCACCGTGGCCACGGTCGGCGGAGGCGCGGTGACCAGCAACCCGGGCGGTATTGCCTGCGGGGCCCGCGTGCTTCGGCGACTTCGCGACCGGTTCGACCGTGACCCTCGTGTTCCAACCCGAGCGGCCCGGGCGACGTCAACGGCGACGGCGAGGTGAATGTGCAGGACGTGTTCTACCTCATCAACTTCCTGTTCGCTGGAGGCCCGCCACCGGCGTAGGTTGCGGCCGGCTCGGCAACGGCGGTGTCGTCGGCAGATGTCGGGAGCTACCTTTCGGCGTCTTTTTCCTCACGGGGACGGGCGCGCTGGTTGAGGGCCGGGCGAGAGCTGACTGCCATGGTCCGGCGCAGGCGGGAATCTCGTTCCTCCAGGCTCTTGACCATCTTGACGGTCTCGCGGATCCGGCGTTGCTTGTCCCTGGCCTCCTGCTCCTCGCGGCGGCGCTGGGAGGCCAGGTACCAGGCCGAGATCCCCAGGATGAGCTTCCAGTGGAGCAACCCCAGAGGTAGCCGGGAGCGTCCGACGCGGGCGCCCCACAGCTTCAGACCGCTGACCGCGGCGTTCGTGAGGTCGGCGTGGCGGAGGTCGGCGAACCGGAAGTCCGCCTCCCGGCAGTCCGCCCCCACGAGCTTGGAGAAGCGCAGGTCGGCCCGGCTCAACACCGCGCCGCGCAGGTTGGCCAGGATGAGGTCACAGCCCGACAGGTCCGCGTCGACCCCGGACACGAGCCGGAGGTTGGCCTGCCGCAGGCGCGAGCCGCGCAGTTGTGTGCCGGCCAGGCTGGCCTCCTCGAAGTTGGCGGCCTCGAGGTTGCACTCCCGTAGGTCGGCGCCATCGAGCTTGGCCTGCTCGAACCTGAAGCTCCGCAGGTTGCAGCGATAGAGGATGGCACCTGACAGGTTGGCGCGGACGAGGGTCACCTTGCCGAGGCGGGGCGAACGGAAGTCGACGTTCTGGAGCTGGCAGGCCGCCAGGTTGGAGCCGCTGATCTCGGTGTTGAGGAGGATCGAATCGCGGAAGTCCACGGCCTGGGCGTCGCAGGCGACGATCCGGGCGTTTTCTAGGTTCGCGCTCTTGAAGCTGGAGTGGCAGATGTCCGAGGCCTCGAAGTTCGCGCCTTCGAGGCTGGCCTGGTGGAAGTTGGCCTCCCGGAAGCTGCCCTTGGTGAGGCGGGCGTCCCTGAGGTTCGCCCCGTCGAGCTGGACGCGCACGGCGTAGGCGTCCTCGAGCGTCGCCCCGGTCAGGTTGCAGCCGGAGAGGGGAGCGCCCTCCAGGTTGGCACCGACGAACCGCGCTCCGGTCAGGTTCGCGCCCTCCATGCGCACGCCCCGCAGGGAGGCGCCGGTGAAGTCGGCCTCCGAGAGGTCTGCGAGGTCGAACATGCCGCCTTCGAAGTTGACACCGGCCAGCTTCGCGCCGCGCATCCGGGCATGGATGAGCCCGGCGCCCCGGAAGGTCGCGCCGGTGAGCGTCGCCCGCTCGAAGGAGCAGTTCCGGATGTCGAGAAGGTCGAAGCGGACGTTGGTGAGGTTCGCCTCGTCGAGGCACGCCCCATCCAGGTCGATGCCGTCGATCTGGGCGAAAGTGAGGTCCGCTCCGGTGAGGTTGGCGCCCTGCAGGTCGGCGCGGCTCAATACCGCCCGCGTGAGGTCCTTGCCGGAGAGGTCCGCGCCGCGCAGGTCGGCCTCGACGAAGTCAGGGACGAGCCGGGGGTTCTCCTGTCGCCAGGCCTGCCACTCAGGCGTGAACACCAGCCGAAGATGGTCCGGGTTGGCCATGCGCACATTGTACCGAAACCGGTGCGCGCCTATTTCCTGGCAGGCGGTGGGGGGGGAGTCTCGGCCTGAGCCAGGAGCTGTTGGGCGCGGCGGGTGGCCTCGCAGTACTCGATGGACTGGCCGAGGCTGGCCGGCGCCCCTGCCAGGTCCTTCGCCCGGTCAAGCACGGCGAGCGCCTCGTCCCACTGCCCCTGGGCGTGCAGCGCGTATCCCAGCAGGTAGGCGATGTCGCCGCGCGCAGGCTCGCCCGCGGCCAGCGTGCGCAGGATGGTCTCGCTGTCAGCCGCTCTGCGGACGTCGAGGAGGCATCGGGCCCGCAACATGCCGACCCGTGGCTCGTCAGCGGGCAACCGGTCCAGCACCTGGAGCGCCTGCTCCTGCTTGCCCTGTCGGCGCAGGGCCTCGGCCAGGGGCAGGGCGAATCGGCTCTGCTCGGCCTTCACCGCGAGGTCAAGCCGCTCGGCTGCGGAGGCGACATTACCGGAGGCCAGGAAGGCCATGCCCAACCACCCCTGGGCCCAGGCGTCCTCGGGCTTGAGCTGGATCGCGCGCTGAAGGTGGTCGATGGCAGGCGGAATTTGACCGTCGAGCAAGCAGAGCTGCGCCCGCACGACCCGGACCTCGAAGAGCATGCCGTTGGCGCGCAGTGCCTTGTCGAGAGCGTCGCGGGCCGTCGCAAGGTCGCCGTTGCGCGCCGCGAGCAGGCCGAGGGAGGCCCAGCCGCGGTCATTGCCGAGATCGATCTCGACCAGCCGCCGGAAGGCGTTGCGGGCCAGGTCGGGGCGATTTCGGCGCAGCTCGATCTCCCCCTGGAGCAGCAGGAGGTCGGGTTTCTCGCCCCCCATCATCGCGGTGCGCACGGCGTCGGAGGCCTCGTCGAGATGGCCTGCCTCGGCCAGCGCCTCGGCCAGCACCTCGATCGCGGGCACGCAGGAGGGCTGGGCGGCGAGCACCCCGCGGAGCAGGGCGACCGCGTCGTCGGCCTGGGCCGAGGCCAGGTACCGGCGGGCCTCCAGGAGGATGTCCAGGGGGACGGCCGAGGTGCCGGGGAGCGACTGAGCGGTCGCCCGCAGGGCAGCCAGGCGCCCTCGTAGCTCCAACGCCTCGCGGGAGCGGCCAAGACGTCCGAGGACGTCGACCTTGAGCTCCATGACGTCCGGGAGCTGCTGAGGGGGATAGGTCATCTCGAGGGTCGTCAGGTCGGCCAGGACCGCTTCCACGGTGGCCTGATCAGGTGCCTGGGCAAGGCGCTGACGCAACGCCGCGAGGTTGCCGCCGGTCGGCGGCGGTGCCGGCCGGAGCGGTGGCGAGGTCGGCCGCGGTGCTGCACCGCTTGCCTGGCGCTTGCGCACCTTCTCGACCAGGGCCAGGAAGTCATCGGTATAGTAGTCGGGCCTCACCTCGATGGCCGGATTGTCGGTCAGGGCGGCGTCGATCGCCTCCTCGGCCCTGGCGCGGCTCTTCATGGCGTAGTAGGTCCAGGCGAGCTTGATCCGAATCTCGGCCCTGGTCGCCGCTGACTCCTCGGCCTCGGCGGCCTCGGCGAAGAGCTTGGCTGCCCTCGGGAAGTCGCCCTGACGATAGGCATCGGATGCTGCGGCCAGTGGCTCTTCCGCCGACGCCACGACGGCCAGCACCAGCAGCGCACATACCAGCACCATGCGTCGCATCATGGCCTCAGTCTAGCAAACGTCAGGGTGCGGGGGGGGCTGGCGAAGGGCGGACAGCGCGGCGCACGGCGCCATCGGCGGGGACGGTGACACTCTCCTCATAGCGGCCGCCGTCCGGCCAGACCACGGCGAGGTCGACGACTCCGGCTTCGACCTTGACGTCGCGGAGCGGCAAGGTCCCGACCTCGCGGCCTCCGACAAGCACCTTCGCACCGCGGAACGGCACACCGAAGTCATTGACCACGGTCAGGATGCCGAACGGTGGGAGGCGCAGATTGACCTTCTGCCTGTCGGCCGTCACCTCGATCTCCTGGACCGACTCGCGGTAGCCGCGGACCACCTGTCGGAAGGTGTGCGTCCCGGGTGCAAGCTCCAGCGTGGTCGTCTGAACGCGTCCGAGGGGCTTCCCGTCCACTTCGACCTCTGACGTCGGGTCCACGAAGAGCTCGACCGGGAGCAACGGGGGAGCTGTTGGGGCCACGGTGGGGACCGGGGTGGGGACCCGTGTCGGAGCCGGCGTCGGGGTTGGCGGCACGGGCCTGGGCAGCAGCGAGCCCATCCCCTGTCCTGACATTGCCATCCAGCCCAGGACGCCTGCGCCCACGGCCGCCATCAGGGCGAGCGGGATCCACCACCGGCGGCGCCTGGCGCCCTCAGGCGCGACGGCCGTGGCCGAGGTCTCCCCGGGCAGCCGCTCGAAGGGCCTCGCGTCCAGCGGCGCCTGGGTGGTCACCCCCACCTGGGGCGAGGACTGGCGGCCGAGCCGTGACAGCTCCTGGCGCACCACGTCGGTTGCTGCGTCGCGCCGCTCGGGGGACACCTTGCCGGTGAGCTCCTGGAGAACCTCCTTGAGCTCCTGCCCGAACTCCCTGACGGAGCCGAAGCGGTCCTCGGGCTTCTTGGCGAGGGCCTTGAGGATGGCTCGTTGCAGGCGGTCCGGGCACCTGGGGTTCTTCTTCCGGGGGGGCACCGGGTCCTGGTGAAGGATCTGGTAGATGACGTTCGAGAGGTTGGGCCCGACGAACGGGCGAGTCCCGGCCACCAGCTCGTACGCCAGGATGCCGACCGAGAAGAGGTCGGTACGCTGGTCGAGGTTCTTGCCCGCCAGTTGCTCCGGGGCGAGATAGCCTGCCGTGCCGAGCGCGACGCCGGTCTGGGTGAGGCGGGACTCGGCCTGCAGGTTCTTGGCGATGCCGAAGTCCATGATCTTGACGGTGCCGTCCTCGAGCACCCGGATGTTGGCGGGCTTGATGTCGCGGTGGATGATTCCCTTCGAATGGGCGAACTCGAGGCCGCTGCATACCTGCACGAGGATGGCGAGCACTGCTTCCAGAGACAGCGTGTGATGGCCCAGCAGCTCGTCGAGGTCCGCCCCGGAAAGAAACTCCTGCACGAAGTACGGCGACTCGCCTTCGACTCCGAAGTCGAAGACCAGGGTGATGTTGGGATGCTGCAAGGCACCTGCGAGCTGGGCCTCCCGGAAGAACCGCTGGGTGGCCTCGCTGTCCGATGCGCTGCACGTCTTGAGGGCCACCCATCGCTGGATGAAGGGGTCCCATGCCTTGTAGACGGTGCCGAAGCCTCCGACCCCGATCTGCTCGGCGATCTCATACTTCCCAATGCGCTTGCGCTCGGTCATGCCCCTCTCGCCGGCGGTAGTCTACCGAAGTTGCGTCCAAAGGCGAAGGTGTTACCCTCACGGCGTGACTCGCTTTGCCGCGCTCCCGGTCGGTATTGTCGTGCTGTTGGCAGGCTGCGGTCGCTCCCAGGCGCCGCCTCAGACGCCCACTACCCCGCACGTGGCGGTGCCCACTGCCGTGGGAGCCCTGACGGCGCGCGACGTGCGCATGCTCGTCGCGGTCCGGATCAAGGCGTTGCAGCGGCTTGAAGAGTCCGTCGCCAGGGTCGAGCAGAGCCCCAAGGCGACCCTTGCCGGCGTGACCGAGCTCATCTCCGCCGAGCGGGATGCGGCGGCCGCCCTCGGGATGGACTGGCGTCACTACACGTGGGTGAGGGAGCGGGCGGGCCAGGTGTGGACCGAGCAGCGCCAGGCGGAGGATCGCCGCCTGCTCATGGGTGAGCTCACGCGCACCCGTGACGATCTGCTCTCCCAGATGGCCCAGAGTACGGATGCTGCGAGCCGGCAGTTCCTGCAGGCGCAGCTCGGCAGCGTCGAGGTGCAATTGGGCCGCCTCCGGCAGGACCAGCGGCGGCCGCCGCAGGTGGCCGAGGAAGAGAGGCTGCTCGACGCGGCGCGGGTCGACCTCGCCACACTGCAAAGCCGCGAGGAGCATCTGCAGGAACGCCTGCGGCTCCTGCTCCGCAAGGCTAGCGCTGGGGGTGGCGCAGGAAGTAGGAGAGAAACTCCAGGTTCACCTTGAGATCGACGTTGCGGACCTTGATCTCGGGTCGTTCCTTGAGCTGCGTCGGTGCGAAGTTCAGGACCGCCTGGACGCCCGCGGCCACAAGCTCGTCGCAGATTCGCTGGGCCGCGTTCGAAGGCGCGGTGATGACCCCGATGTGGACCTTCCGCGACCGGATGATCTCGGTGAGCCTGGATGCCGCCTCGATGGTCATGCCGCCCGGGGTCCGCCGGCCGATCTTCTGAGGATCGGAATCCACGATCCCGACAATGCGAAATCCGCCCGTGTTGAAGCCCGAGGACTGCGACAGGGCGCTGCCCAGGTTGCCGGCTCCCACGACCACGACACGCCGCTCCTCGTCGAGAGCGAGGATCCCCTTGAGATGGTCCATCAGCTCCCGCACGTTGTAGCCGACGCCGCGAATGCCGAACTCCCCGAAGTAGGCGAGGTCCTTGCGGATCTGGGCCGAATTGAGGTGGAAGCGATCGGCCAGGTCCTGGGAGGAGACCGTGACTGTCTCCTCGGCCTCCAGTTGCTGGAGACATCGTAGGTAGATCGAGAGGCGTGCAATGGTGAGGTCGGAGATGGCGTCGGGGGGGGTACGCCGCTTTGAGGGCATGTCTCACTCCAGCAGTGCCCGTACCGCGGCCTCGGCCGTACGCACGAGCCAGCCGGGTACAAGGCCCAGACCGACCATCCCCACGGTGCAGATGGCGGCGACCAGCTTCACTGGCCAGGGCTCCGTGAAGGACGGCTCGCGGCCGGGAAGTGGCCGCATGTACAGCGTGTAGACAACTCGGAAGTAGAAGAACACGGACACCAGGCTGTTGAGGACGCCGAGCACCGCGAGCCAGACCAGGTGCTGGCCGACCGCGGCCTTGAAGACGAGGAACTTGGCGACGAACCCGACGGTGGGCGGGATTCCCGCCAGGGAGAACATCGCCACGGCGAGGGCGAAGGAGAGGAAAGGTCGCTTCCAGCCCTGCCCGGCCAGATCGGCGATGCGGTGGGGCTCGTCCTCGTTTTCGGAGAATGCCGAGATGACCGCGAACGCCGCCACATTCATGAAGGTGTACGCCGCCAAGTAGACCAGGACGCCGGTGAATCCCTCGGCGCCAAACGCCGCGATGCCGACCAGCGCGTACCCCATGTGCGCGATCCCCGAGTAGGCCAGCATGCGCTTGACATCGCGCTGGGCGATGGCGACCAAGTTGCCCAGGGCCTGGGACGCGACGGCGATGATCGCCAGCAGGAGCACCCACCGCGTCGTCAGCACCTCCGGGGCGAGGGAGGTGCCGAGCCGCGCCAGCACGACCAGGGCGGCGCCCTTGGGCACCACCGACAAGAAGGCCGTCACTGGCGTCGGAGCGCCCTGGTAAACGTCCGGAGCCCACGCATGGAAAGGCACCAGGGCCAGCTTGAACCCGAGCCCCGCCAGCGCCAGGGCAAGGCCGGCCAGCACGAGCTTGTTCCCGGCCAGGGGCTGGGCGGCTGCGAACGCGGCCATGCCGCGCAGCGAGAACGTCC
>Ga0116171_10002606_pt1 | contig 17047 bp, 12 predicted proteins | sample AD_JPNHW2_MetaG_FD_89798 | JGI IMG/M metagenome (GOLD analysis project Ga0116171, IMG submission 89798) | Active sludge microbial communities of municipal wastewater-treating anaerobic digesters from Japan - AD_JPNHW2_MetaG | ecosystem: Engineered > Bioreactor > Anaerobic > Digestate | place... | reverse complement strand
CGAGTTTATTTGACTTAAGAGTCATATAAATATTTTTCAAGGTCTTTTTATGCTCTGACGGGATATAGTGCGGTACTACAACTGTTCCTCCTCCGATAATCCTGTACCCGCCGGGAGTTGTGAGAATAAATGATTCGCCAGGATATAAATTTGTCTTCACATCAAATCTCAGCCGGACAAGAAACTCCTCGTCATAATTTTCTTCTTCATGAAACACTATCAGTTTAGCATTAACAGAATCTGTTCCTGCAAGGATCTCCACATATGTGTTATTCTTGATCTTCCTGTGATCAGCCATGAGGGCAATCCGTGCTATAACATCATCCGTTTCTGTGAAAAAATTATTCCTGCAGATTATATCCCCGCGTTTAAGTTCATCCTGTGAGATATTGGAAAGATTCAGCGCAGTTCTCTGTGACGGCACTCCCTCCTGCAGCTCCTTGTAGTGGCTCTCAATTTTTTTTATCTTCACTTCCCGTTTAAGCGGAAGAACTATTACATTATCATTGTCTTTAAAAACTCCGTTTTTCAGGGTTCCGGTTATAACTGCACCGACACCGCGCGGAGAAAATACCCTGTCTATGAAAAGGTAGGGTTTGTCAGAATCGGAGGCTTTTGAGAGCTTACGGAGATTGACAACTATTATCTCCTTGAGATCCTCTATCCCGTATCCGGTTTTTGATGAAACAGGTACTATATCAGCTTCACTGTATTTAGTCAGTTCAAGCCTCTCCCTTACCTCATCCTTTACCATCTCAATCATCTCATCATCGCCGAGGTCAATCTTGTTTATAACAACGATAATCCGCTCAATCCCGAGAAGCTGAAGCACCCTGAAGTGATCCTCTGTCTGAAGCATCCACCCGTCATCAAGGGCAATAACAAGAAGCGCAAGATCCACTCCCCATGCGCCGGCGACCATGTTGCGTATAAATCTTTCATGTCCCGGAACGTCGATAATACTCACTGTGCCGAAACGGGGATAATCGATACTGGCAAATCCGATATCGATGGTCATCTCCCTCTCTTTCTCTTCCGGAAGCCTGTCGCAGTCAACTCCGGTAAGAGCTCTTATAAGAGAGGTTTTACCATGGTCTATATGACCTGATGTCCCGACTATATACATTTAATTCATCCTTTCATTTTGATAAGTGACTCTGCCGCATCCGCGATCTCTTTTATATCCCTCTCAAATACCGTATAAAAATCAATCACATATTTATCATCCCGGACAGTGCCGGCAATCGGAGGTATGTATGAAAGAAAAAAATCATTGATCTCATCCGGCTTCATCCCGGGAATACTGATTTCAATGCCGGAACTCTCAAGTTCTATGCCCGGCATCGATCCTCCTCCATACGCAGCCTTCGTCGCTCTTATATTAAAATAATCAGATCCGGTTCTCTTATCCATAATACTCAAAAAATGATTCACATTCCGCATAACGTCAACAGGCTTCTGCATAATCATTTTCCATAGTTCAATACTCTGTTGTTTCCCATTAACATACTCAAGAAGGGTCTCCTGAAGAATCATATAAGTTATTTTATCAACACGAATCATCCGCATAAGGGGATGTTTCCGGAGTTTTGCGATGAGAGTTTTGCTCCCTACAATAATACCCGCCTGACATCCGCCGAGTAGTTTATCACCGCTGAAACAGACAAGGTCAGGCCCCTGGGAAACCTCAGCATAAACTGTCTGCTCAAACTGCCCTCCCTCTTTTTCAGGAGAAAAAATATTCCCGCTGCCAAGATCTCTTACATATATTATTTGTTCATTCTTAAGAGATGAGAGTTCTTTTATTGATGGGGATTCTGAAAATCCCTGAATTCTGTAATTCGAGGTGTGTGCTGAAAAGATCATAGCCGTCTTTTCAGTAATAGCTTTCTCATAATCTTCAATTGTAGTGATATTTGTAGTTCCGGTCTCGACAAGAATTGCTCCGCTCTCTTTCATGATGTCCGGTATTCTGAACCCGCCGCCGATCTGAATCAGTTCACCCCGGGAGACAACAGCCTCCTTCCCTTCCGCGAACTGTTTCAGTATAAGAAAAACACTCGATGCATTGTTGTTTACAATCAGGGCATCCTCCGCCCCTGTGAGCTGGCATATAAGCTCCTCTGCGAATCCCCCTCTCTTGCCCCTGCCTTTGGAGGGGATATGAAATTCGAGGTTGCAGTAACCTGAAATATGCGCTTTTAAAGTCTCAAAAATCTTTTCACCAAGAGGCGCCCTGCCGAGGTTTGTATGGATAATAATTCCTGTTCCATTGATAACTCTTTGAAGCTTCTCGGAAATTTTTATTTTTATGCCTAATATTATATTTTTTTTAAGATCTGAAATTTCAGGAGCAGCTCCGCTGATAATTAACGCCCTGTACTTTTCAACATATCCCCTTATTATTTCCGCAGTGATCCCTTTGCCGATTTCGGGGACCAGATGCGCTATATCCGCATCCTGCATAAGTTTTTCAACCTGCGGAATAGCTCTCAAAAGTTCATTTAAATTTCCCATATGCCTCTTAAATGCAAAATATCTTTTTCTCCTTTCCTATCAACATTTATATTCAAAGAAGAGCGTCATATTTCAAGAATAATTTATTTTTGTTATTCAGAAGTTTTATTTTTAAATACCATAGAAAAATATTATGACGTTATAAATGATTCGCTGGATATTCTAAACATATAAATAAAAATTTCCAGAACTGAAAATCAATTACATTCTCCGACTTCAAGAAAACGTACTAAAAGAGTACGAAGCGACATATCGTTATTCCCCTGATCAAAACGCCGGTGCAGAATTTCAAGACGATCTGAAACTGTATTGGACAGATACATTATTAAAGTAGCCCTTTCCTCTTCATTAATCAGCTCAGGGAGGCATGCGGCAGGATCGCGCAGGTTCAGATAATCGCGGCATGTTAGCGGCCTCACGGGATAGACAAGACATCTGCCGCTGTCATCTAATAATGCACATGGCCGTTCGAGCTGATAAAAGCATGAGAGAAGAAATTCATGATTATCAGGAATATCATCTGAGACATTGGAATATTCAGCTATTTTTTCATCGATAAGTACCTGGAGTGAAGTTAGCGCTTCAGCATCTTTCCTGAATGACTTTATTACAGAATTAATAATGTCCGGATGATTATCGGCCAGGTACCGGCTGATAATCATCCCCTCAAAAGAATTCACGTCATCGACCCAGTGACAGCAGCAGCTAGAACATCCGGCGCTGCAGACAATGCTGATTTTTGAGGCATCTATTACCTCACGCTGAAAACGGTCGTAAAGATCAAGAATACATCTGAATTTATCATAAAATTCATAGTCCGCGGGACAGAGATCAACCCGGGAAATAAGGTCCGCCAGAATATCCTCTATAGATCCAAGAAGTATCTGAGATGACTCTGTCACAATAAAAGAGGGGCCTTTGTCAAAGTCATCGTTGTTTCCGGTTATTCCACCGTTGTTTTCAATCATGTTTTTACTCGAAAAAACTTTATTAAGATTGAGAATGTTTTTTAGACTCAATCTCACAATAATAATCATGCTCAGATTTAACCGGTTTAAAAATCAAGTATCTTTCTAAAAAGTCCGGCTTCAATAAAATATGAATCCGTTTCTTAAATTCAGGCAATGAGCTTGTCTATCGCAAATAAAATTAGGTTGAAAAATTGAACAATAACAATTTCTATACAATGAATAATCATTAATATAATTCCCTTTCTCTTTTAAAATAAATATATCAGACATAATAATATAAGACAATTTTAGTTTTTCACTAAGATTTTAAACAATTATTGACTTTCAAGGCATTTATAAATAGATGATATTTATTAATATTCACCAATCTCTCTCTTCCTGAAAAGATAGAGACTAAAATAAATTTTAATAAGAATAATAATTCACGGAGAAATATAAATGGATATAAAAGCACGAATTGAAAACAGCGTTAAACAGATATTAAACGAAGAGCTTGGCGACAGCATACATCCTGATAAGCTTTCATCAATCAGTGACAAGATAAATGAACGTCTTTCAACATCAGTTAACCCTGACGAGCTTGTACTCCTTCGTATGATCTCGGAGGAAAAAACTGATAAAGAGATGGCTGTTGTATCAGTAATCGGGCAGGATTCAGTGGGAATAGTCGCAGAGGTTACAAAGGTTCTTGCAGAGAGCAGTGCAAACATTGAGGGTATGAACCAGGCAATCGTAAGCGGATACTTCGCTCTTATCCTGACAATTGATGTTTCATCAATGAAAATAACCATCGATAAACTTCAGGAATTAATGAACACTGTTGCTGAAAAAAAGAATCTGAAAATATACATACAGCATGAAAATATCTTCAGAAGCATGAACAGGATATAGGTATCGCGATGAATTACGAAGTATCTGAAATACTTGAAACAATAAAAATGAACTCCCTGGAAAATCTTGATGTCCGTACAGTTACACTGGGCCTTAGCCTGTTTGACTGTATAACTGAATCATCAAAACAAACTGCAGAGAATATCCGGGCAAAAATGCTTAAATACGGTTCAAACATCGTCAAAACAGCCGATAGAATCGGAGGGCGGTACGGTGTAAAAATCGTAAACAAAAGAATATCCCTTACACCGCTTTCACTTGTTTTCGGGAAACCGCGAAGTCTGGAGGAATATATCGAAGCTGCAAAAATTATCGATAATACCGGGAAAGAGATCGGCATAGATTTTATCGGGGGATATTCCGCCCTTGTCCATAAAGGAATAACTGATAGCGAATCTGCGTTTCTCGACTCTATATCGTATGTTCTTTCCGGAACAGACCGCATCTGCAGCTCTGTGAATGTCGCTACGACAAAATCAGGAATAAACATGGATGCGGTTCTCCGCATGGGAAAAATAGTCAAACACGCGGCTGAGCTTACCGCAGACCGTCAGGCAATAGGATGCGCAAAACTTGTTGTATTCGCAAATATTCCTGAAGATAACCCGTTCATGGCAGGCGCGCTGCACGGACCCGGAGAAGGGGACTGCACATTGAATGTTGGAGTTTCGGGACCGGGAGTTGTATTCAGGGCAGTAAAAAGCCTTCCTGAAGACGCGGACTTCGAAGTCATCTCAGAAACAATAAAAAAAATTGCATTCAAAATTACGCGAATGGGTGAGCTTGTCGGAAAAGAGGTTGCGAAAGAACTCGGCGTTTCATTCGGAATACTCGATCTTTCTCTTGCCCCTACTCCGGCAATCGGAGACAGTGTCGCGGATATACTCGAAGCAATGGGCCTTGAAACATGCGGGACTCACGGTACTACTGCAGCTCTTGCGCTGCTTAACGATGCTGTTAAAAAAGGGGGCGCCTTCGCATCATCATATGTCGGAGGTTTATCAGGAGCATTCATTCCGGTAAGTGAAGATGCAACTATGGAGAAGAGAGCAGCCGATGGTCATTTAACTTTTGACAAGCTGGAAGCAATGACAGCTGTTTGTTCAGTGGGGCTTGACATGATAGCAATACCGGGAGACACTACGGCCGAAACAATTGCTGCAATTATAGCTGATGAAATAAGCATTGGTGTTATTAACTCAAAAACAACAGCTGTAAGGCTATTACCTGTCCCGGGCGCGGTTCCTGGCGATGAAATTTCTCTGGGCGGACTGCTTGGCAAAGCGCGGATTATACCGGTTCATAAACAATCAGCGGAGATATTTGTCAAAAGAGGGGGAAGAATTCCTGCTCCGATACAATCTCTTAAAAACTGATTTTATTTTTACCACCAATTAATTTTATAAAAAGAGCCATTAACAGCGAAGAGGTAAAATAATATTTTCTCCCGTAATGGCTCTTACCTCTAATTACCTGAAGACTATTCCCCTGACGGAATATACGTATTAAGACCCATAAAGTTATTAAATTAAGTTCATTGATTTTAAATAGTGTATTAAAAACAATAAAGGCTAATGTTTTAAAATTGTTTTATGCCGAGTTTTTTTATTAATTCCGTATTTTTTGCTTTAATACGCAGGTGCATCATCAATAGACTTTCATCATTTGATAGATCAAGTAAATCCTTGTTGAATCCTGCAGGAAGCTCTTTTGACAGGGCAGTCTTACATGGATGCGGATCCTTGAAGATCCTCGTTAATTGAGACATAAACGGAATTGACTCTACGGTTGTCCCTGCAATGTTTTTTACAAAATTAAATGGTGTATCTATAATTCCAATTCCTGAAAATGACTTTTTATCCTGAGATGCAGAAAACAGGCTGAAATTTATTTTCGGATTATTAATACGCCCGGTGACTTTAGCAAAATTCAGTGCGGTACCGCTAATGTTATAACTGAATCCTTTTTGAGGCTGCATCGCAACGGAAGCTTCCATAGTCCAGCGCGGAATATTTAAAGATGCAAATCCAATAATATTGACAGCATCGGATTCCAGTACTATAGTTTCATTTTGTGTTTCAAGTAATCCGTTATCAATTTTTGCACGGATTACTGCACACGTAAAATTTATGTCGTTAACTTTTGCTTTCCATGCCATAAATGAATCACGCCCTATAATTGACTGAAGTGAATCTTTTGCAAGTACTGATTTATGGAGATTTGCCTCGAAGTTGACATCCCATGCAAGAAGTTCCCTTGGTGTATACCCCCGGGTGTCTATTACAATCTTCGCAGTGTAAGTTCCCCCCTTGATGGAAGCCGGTTCCTGGTTTGTGAAATCCAGAATTGTCTGTTCTACAGAGGAGTCCATTAAACTCAGATCTGCAAGAATATGAGTCTGTCTTGGAATCCTTGCATCGACATATATATCGCCGGATGCAGTTCCGCCGCCAATTTTACCAGCAATATTCACAGCGGAAAAGAGCCCATTCACAAGCCACGTATCAGCATGAAAATCTCTTAAAGTTATTCCATGTTGAGGTTTAAAATATTGAATCGACACATCAAGATGTGAATTAAATTTATTTAGTATATTAAACTCAACAAGCTTATAATCCATATTCTTTTCTTTGAGTATTTCTGATGAATCGAGGAAAACCTCATCTATATTAAAAAAAGGAACCGTAAGAATCCCATCAAGACGGGGCTTTAATTCTGACCAGTCAATCGCCAGTTTACCGTTAAACTGATTACTGCCGGCAGCCTGAACTCGGATAGAATTAAAAGAAATACCTGTTTTTTTTAAATCGACATCAGCTTTGAGATGTAAAGGTGAAAGATGAATCGATTTTGCATCTAACAGCTTAAAAAGGCGTGCCGGATTATCCAGCTTCCAGTCGACATTTCCAACAACAGAATTTGCAGTATAATTACAAGATCCTTCAGCTCTGAAAGTTCCGATTTCCCGGACATCGATTGTCAGCAGAAAATCGACAGGATTATTTAACACATCAAGTGTAAATGGTTTTAAAAGTTTTAAATCAAATACAGCATTTTCATTGTTATAAAGCAGCTCCGCATTGATATGGCTTCCATTCTTATTATTTTTAATCGTGAGAGTAAAAACTGGTATATGCCGTATAACTTTAGTGTCTGTATTTTCAATGGAAAAATTTTGAAATGATAAAGAACGAATCTGTAGTTGAGGCGATGCTGTTAATGCTGCTTCTCTTTGCTTATCTTTTTCCTCCGAGGCAACTTTATTTACTTTCAAAGTCCCATCTACAACTTTCAGTTTATCGATTTTAATCTGATTGTGCAGCAGATTAAGCAGATTAACCTGAACGAAAAGTTTGCGTGCTTCTAAAAAAGTCTCATCAGTTACTAAATTTTTTGCGACGATTTGATTTGCAAGAACGGACTGTTCAAATGGATTAATGTCTACTTTCATTTCACCCAGAATCTTCACCTGTGCATTTAAAGTTTTCGAGAGTGAATTTTCAAGAATGCCGCGATATTCTTCAGGATTGATCTGCCATATCATAAATGCAAATACTGCGGTAATCACTGCAGTAATTATGATACCAGGGATAAGAATATATCGAAACGTATGCCGCATCAGGCAAAACATTTTCGAAATCAAAGTTTTTATGTAATTAAAGGGGATTGAAATATAACGATTCATGAAAAACCTTAAAGAATTGTGGAAAATCAATAGAATATGTCAATAATTTTTGACCCATAGAAAACATGAAATTTTTCTCCCGATACTATGGATAAAAGAATCAGGTATTTTTATGTGAAAACGGAAAATAAAGCGGGGGAGGTTTAATGCGGAAGGGGCAGGAAACGAACCTGCCGCTGCAATAAATTACAGCCAACGGTTTTGAAGACCGCGGAGACCACCAGATCCCATCCTCTTCCATGGATTCGTTAATAAAAAAACAGACTGTGAGGATTGCAATAAAAAAACTTTATTTTTTCAGTGTTGCCACTCTCGGGAGCCCTGCATAATCGTTCAATATAGAAACCGTAAAACCGGACTTCTCACCTTTCTCATGAATAAAATCATGCTGATCACTTCCTATCTCAAGCAGCAGTACCCCGTTATCTTCAAGATGATCCGCTGAACCTTTAATGATCTGCTCTATAATCTCTGTACCGCCATTCTTTGCAAAAAGTGCTATTTCAGGTTCAAAATCAATCTCCTTCTGGAGTTTACCCTTTAGAGCTGCATCGACATAAGGTGGATTAGAAACTATAAGATTAAATTTTTCACCTGCAAACGGGGTGAAGAGATCTCCTTGAATAAAACTTATCTTCTTTGCCCCGAGAATTCGCAAAGAATTTTTCTTAGCTATCTTCAATGCTTTTTCAGACACATCAGAGGCGTAAACATCAAGGTCCAGTCTTGAATGTTTTAGTACTACGGCAACCGCCCCGGAGCCGGTACAGAGATCGAGAACTCTCGCACCTGTTCCTCCCCAGTAAATTGCCATATCTACTAGAAGTTCAGTCTCGGGCCGCGGAATAAGGACATCTTTGTTAACAATAAAATCAAGCGAATAAAATTCTTTCACTCCTGTTATATATGCTACAGGTTCAAATTTAAGTCTCCTCACAGCATATTTCTCTATTTTCCGGATTTCTTCTCTGGAGAGCAGTCTGTCTCTATCAGTTATAATCTTATATCTCTCTATTTCAAGAACATCAGCAATAAGAATCTCCGCATCAAGTGAGGAATTTCCTATTCCTCCATCCTTAAAACGGAGCGTAATATTTTTTACAAGTTCACCTAATTGCAAAACCGGTATTCCTTTTACTTCAGGCTCTTGAGAAGAGCTTCATTCTCAAATTTTTTGAGAGCATCAATCATATCATCCAGATCACCTTCAAGTATCTTTTCAAGGGAATATAAAGTAAGCCCGATTCTATGATCTGTCATCCTCGACTGAGGATAATTATAAGTTCTGATCCGTTCGCTCCTGTCACCGGACCCGATCTGGGATTTTCTTATTTCAGATTCCTTTGCCTGCTTCTCGGCATTCATTTTTTCGAGTAGTCTCGCTGATAAAACCCTTAGAGCTTTAGCTTTGTTCTTAATCTGTGATTTCTCATCCTGGCATGTGACCACCATCCCGGTAGGGATGTGGGTAATCCTTACCGCTGAATCTGTTGTATTAACAGACTGGCCTCCATGACCGGAAGATCTGTAAACATCTGTCCTTATGTCATTGGGATCAATTACAAGTTCATCCTCTTCAGCTTCACAGAGAACAGCGACTGTAACAGCGGAAGTATGAATCCTTCCCTGGGCTTCAGTTTCTGGAACTCTCTGCACTCTATGCACACCCGACTCATATTTAAAAACATCATATGCTTCGGGACTCTTCACAGAAAATGATACCTCTTTAAATCCGCCGATTTCATTGGTATTAACCTCGAGGTATTCCACTTTCCATCTTTTCGTCTCTGCATACCGTGTGTACATACGGAAAAGATCAGCTGCAAAAAGCGCAGCCTCATCCCCGCCTGTACCGGCCCTTATCTCTATGATGATATCTTTGCCGGAATTCGGATCTTTAGGAAGAAGCATCAGCATGAGCTTATCATTCAGTTCCTTAATTTTCTCTTCAAGGGATAAGATATCTGAAGAGAGCATCTCCTTCATCTCAGGGTCCTGCTCGATATTCAAAAGCTCTCTGCTGTCTCCGAGGTCCTTAACGCATTTCATATATTCATTGATCTTGTTAACAACAGGGGAAAGCTGAGAGTGTTCTTTGTTGAGTTCCCTGAAAAGTTTCTGATCAGAAATAACATCAGGATCACTCAGCTGCTTCTCTACTTCTTCAAATCTATGTCTGATTTCGTTCAGCTTTGCATCCATACATTTCCTCTGGGTAAAAAAATAAGCGGATAATCCGCTTTTTTCTTGTTATTAAACTGGTTTATTATCGCTCCCGGGAGGACTCGAACCACCGACACACGGTTTAGGAAACCGCTGCTCTATCCGCCTGAGCTACGGGAGCAAATTATTCAGATCTTTACGAATAGAGATTTTTTCTCCTGGAAGCAATGACACGTTGAAAATCACGGATATTCTTTACAACGATTCTATCCTCGTAAAGATCAATTTTGTCCACACGGGTTAAATGTGTCAATTCTTTTTGCGCTTCAGCCTCAGCCATTCCGGCCCAGCTTGCAACCTGCTGAGCGGTAGTATAAAGAGTTATCTCCCCTTCCATATCATATTGAGGATTCTGTTCTGCGAGCATAATAAGTACATCCATAACTTTTACGGATGGTTCTTCAAGAAGAAGTATCATCAATCTTCTTTTTGCATCATAAATTCTCTTGGAAAATATAAGAAGCAGTTTATAAGCAAGCTGCGGATTACCCTGCAGAAGAGTATCAAAATTATCCCTGTGGAATTTTAAAACCCTCACTTTATCTATCGCGATAGCGGAGGCAGATCTAGGTTCCTCTTCAAGTATTGACATCTCTCCGAAGACATCCCCTGCGCTGAGAACATCAATTGTCTTTTCCCTGTCATTTATTATTTTTGTAATTTTAACCCGTCCCTTCTGAATAAAATAAAATTCATAACCGGGTTCAAATTCACAAAAAATAATCTGATTGGGAGTGTATTCAACTCCGAATCTGCCAAAAAATTTTTCATCAAGTTCAAGCATAAATGCCACCTAACTCTTCTGTAAAGCCCTGATTTTATCGAATGCCTTTGAATTCAAAGAATCCTTCGGGGAGGCATTGGCCACTTTGTTATAATACGTTATTGCTTTATCCTTCTGTCCTGCAGTCTCAAAAATCTCTCCGATATATAGAAGGGATTCCTTCATCCTGTCTGAATCTGAATAATTTTTTACAATCTCAGCAAAACGGCTCATTGCCTCTTTGTAATTCTTCATATTAAAATAACAGATTCCTGTATGAAAATAAGAATCTATAAATATTTTTTTATCCTGCTGTTTTTCCGGCATTCCATCGCCTATTATCTCCGAGAAAACTTCAATGGCATCTTTGTAGTTATCCATTTTAAAACTGGATAATCCATCCTCAAATTTTTCCTTCAGTGTCGGCTCCGATTTTGATGCGGGCTTGCTGTCAAAATCAAAATCGCCGAAATCATCAACGGTATTGTCATCAGATAAAAAATTATCCATTTCGCTTGATAATTCGGAGGATACACCGGCGTCATGAGGATTAGCATCAAAACTGAATTCAGGTTTTACATCTTTTTTTGGAGCCGGTTTATCATCAAAGCTGAAAACATCTTCAGAATCATCATCCATTGAAAAATCAGTAAGATCGTCCTCTGGTACCGGTTTTGACGGCTTCGCCGGCTGCGGAATAGCTCCACCTGAACTTATAGTCTTTATTCTATCCATTGCAAGTTTTGAATAATCTGTATTTGGATAGTATTCCATATATTTCTTAAACGCATATGTAGCTTTATTAAAATCACCGGATTTAAAATAGTGTTCGCCTATTCTGAAAAGTTCAATATCCGGATTTACATTATCGCTTTCACCAAGAACTGTGCGGACAGTTTTACCCAGTCTCCTCAGCTGGTTGCTGAATACACGCAGCATCTTTCTTACAACATTCACATTCCGCAGAATCATTCTTTCGAAATCGGCCATTGTCAAAACGAGCACTGATGTCTCTCCAATCGTCTGAGCGGTCTCCTCTCTCGGATATTTTCCCAGAGCTGATTTTACTCCGAAAAACTCACCCTGACGGACCTCTTCCTTAACCTCTTCGCCTGTATCAATCTTTGTATAAGTCAGGAGAACTCTGCCGGACTTCAATATATATATATACTCGCTTTTATCCCCTTCAAAATAAATAATTGAACCGGACTTATAGCCCCTTGTGATTATTCCGCTCTGAAATCCGCTAGCCATCGCTACTCCTTTTGTTAATCAAAAATCAACAGGCATAAATGGATATTCTTTTTTAAATCCCACAGCCCTGCTTATTCTGCGAAGAAGACCTTTAAGGTCGCCGATAACAATCCTTTCCTTACCGGCAGCTACTATATTCTGATACTTAACATCAAGAGAATCAAATAAAGGAGCAAACTCCACATCTCCATAAACAGGCATACCGTTAATAACAACAAGCATGATATCCTTTAATTCCGCAGAAACAACCGAGTTAATATAGGAACCTCCCCTGTCTCTGACTACAACAAGATCGGCAATATTGCCTTCCCTTATATCCCCCGAATCATAAAGCCTGAAGGCTTTAGCGGGGTTTACAGTAACCATTCTATAGATTATTTCGTCACTTAACTCTTCACCATAAAGCTTTTTATATAATTTTCTGTCAAAATGCATTTCAGATAAAAGGTTCTCTCCGCCTGACATTGGCGAATCAGTTCCAATACATACGTTTACTTTCTTATCAAGGAGCATTTTAATATTAGCAGTCTTATTATACATGAACATATTGGAATCGGCACACCATACAACTGAGGCACCCCTGGCTTTTATGAGATCTATATCCGATTCTGAAAAAGCCAACCCGTGTACAAGAACAGAATGATCACCGAGTCCCCCTTTTTTATCAAGTGTAATAACATCTCTTTTTGTTTCTTCATCAGATCCCTCTGAACAATGAACGACGAAAGGGATATCCATTTCTACAGCTTTCCTGTATTCAACGTCAATATCATCCCCCCATTTAAGAGAAAATGAATTTACCGAATGAGCAACAGCATACTCCCTTATCGCCTTGATAGGGAGTATATCATAAAACGGTTCCGCAACAAAATGAGGTATGTGATCCGATACAGTCGTAACACCGGACAACAGCAGCCTGTAAGACGCCAGCAGGTATAGATCTTTATTCTCAATCTGCTGCCTCTCCTGGTAAACAGGAGCGCTTTTAAGATCATTATCCCATGGAAGCCAGTTCTCATAAGGGCCGTTTCCCACTTTCGGATAATAGTTCCCCAGCAGGTGGTCATGAGAATTAATCAGTCCGGCCGAGATGACACCACCGGCATTAATGGAAATATGACTTCCCATATCTTTACTGGATATAGACGAAATTCTGCCATTTTCAATTAATATATTTGTTTTTTCAGTAGTTTTATCAGGATTAAGTATTGTCATACCTGAAATTACCCACTTTTTCATTTCAATTCCTTCTTTAACTATAATATTTAATACTATTAATACATTTTAAAATTAGAACACGTGAAACTCAAAGTCAAGCAAAATAAAATAGAGAACTTTTTACAAACAACTGCTATCTTCTTTTAACTCCTTGCAGGGAGCAGGCTTAGAGGATTTTCCGGCTTACCTTCACGATCTATCTGAAAATGAAGAATCATATCATCGCTGATATTTCCAATTCTTCCCCCTTTCAGCACTGTATCGCCATTTTTTACATCGACTCTCATCAGGTTGGAATACACTGTAATATAACTTTTCCCATGTTTCACAACAATATATTTCCCGTATCCCCGCATATATCCTACTCTTTTAACAACACCATTTTCAGAAGCAATTACATCACTCCCCGGTTTACCCCTGATTATTAATCCTATAGGTCTGACCCCATTCTTTCCATCACGGCTGTACCCGTTTACTTTTTTTAAAGGCCATAAAAAGAGCGGTTTCCGGGAATCCGGAACTGTTTCGGAGGAACTATTGCTGTATTTCTTAATATCTCTGCTGCCGGTATCATATTTTCCGGATAAAACCTTCAGTTTCATCCCTTTATAAATCTTTGAATCATCATTCAGGTTATTTATTTCCTGAATTTTTTTTAAGCTTAATCCTGATTTTTTCGCGATATTGAAAAGTGTATCACCTTTTTTAACTGTATAATATACAAATCCTTCTGAATTGTTCTTAGAAGAATTCCTCTTATCTTTTATTTCTTCTATTTTTTCTGAATCTGATTCTTTTTTCCCCTGATTTTTTATCAGCCCTTTTTTAACAATATACCGTTCATAATTATTTCCGCTGCAATTTAACCTGTTATCTGATATTATGTCTCTATTGCTCTCTGCCGCCCTCTTATTATAATTATCATTATATTTTTTTATATCCCTGTCGCTTTCTTTCCCGTACACTCTGTTTTTATTTTCTGAAAAAGCTGCCTGGTTAAAAAACAGGGATACGAAAAAAACAGCGGGTAACAAATAAGACTTTAATCTTACCCTCACTTTTCTACCCCGGAATACTGTAAATGGCCGAATTTACCCCTATTCATAGTATCGTTATACTGATCATTATAGTTTAGCAAAAAAAAATTTATAATAAAAAAAGTACTACCATCCGGTGAATTATATCCAATTTTAAAAATGTCCGGGAATGATAAAAGGTTCCGGCACGGGAGAAAAATACAGAAAAGCAGATTTATTAAAACTTGACTTTAAAAACCGTAAGGCTATTTATCATTTCATGAGCGGTTATTCTCTAAATATTATACCCCCCCTGTTATGTCTTATAACCGGATACTCTCTTGCAGTAATATCCCTGGTCTCAGGAAAACTTAAAAAAGAAAATATCCTTCTGGCTCTTATTTGTGTCTGGTGGACCCTTTTATCAATCGCTTTCATTTATCATTATGCCGAAAAAGATCAGCGGAAAATTATGGTAATTGAGAAAATAATTCATTCGTTCTATGTATTTGCCCCTGTTCTTACTATTTCATTTTTCCAGGTAATTGCAGCCAGTATTAATAAACTCATTATTCTGCTCTGTTTCATACTCAGCCTTGTGCTGCTCTTCTTTGTTCATACTCCGTACTATTTTGACGGATTTAACACATACCAATGGGGTATTATTGCAAGGGGCGGTGTTGCGTTTCAGGTTTTTACAGTCTATGGAATTGTTTCCATAATCTATATATTATTTCTCTATATAAAAAAAATCAGAAATGAAAAAAATATTGTTATCCGTCTTAAATTTTCCTATCTCTTTGCGGCGTTTTTTATATCTGCATTTTTGACCGCAACTGATGTCCCGGCCATTATGGGAATCGATTTTTACCCGTTGAGCAATTTTATATTCATCCCGCTGGTTATTTTAACATATGGCGTTCTGAAATACAGGCTTATCAGGATAAGCAGCTTTATCCAGACGTTTATTTCATGGGTGATCCTGTCATTCTTAATAACTGTCCCGAATATCTTATTATTTATTATGATACAAAAAAAGATCAGTCACCTGGATTCTGTCAGGCTTGTTTTTCTCTTTCTTGTATGGTTTTATTCAAACTACTATTACTTCAATAAAATACAGCCGCTGATCAACTATTTATTCAATAAAAGAAATTACACCCTTATGAAGATGAAAAAGATTTTTATTAAAGATATGGCAATGCTGAAAAATCTTGATGAGCTCGTTTACCAGATGATAACAATGCTGCGTAAAACGCTCTTTGTTGAAAATGCAACGCTTTATATCCGGAGGGGATATTCAGAACGTTTCATGGACTCTCACGGGAATATTATTGATATAGATCATAAAACTGAACAGATTTTACAGCAGGGAGATTTTTTCGATAAAAGCCTTATCGAAGCAGAAGCCGGGCCGGATAATTCCGCAGACATACTCATCCGGCTTTTTAATTCATCAGGAAGTGAATATATTGTTCCCCTTTCCCATCAGAAAGAACTGATAGCAGTATTAACCCTCTCCGGAACTATAAGCGGGAAAAGGCTGAAAGAAAATGAAGTCCGGTTCATATACAATTTAAATTCCTATGCGACAATAGCGCTGGCAAACTCGGTTATGTACCAGAATCTCTCCGATATGAAAGACAACCTCGAGAGCCTGGTGGAATACAGAACCGCAATGATAGAAAGACAGAAAGCCGATATGGAAAGCGACATTCAGCTTGCCAGGAAAATACAGATGTCTCTTCTCCCTGCCGATATCCCGGAGACAAAAAAACTGAAAGTTGCTTTTAAATATGAACCGATTATGGGGGTCGGCGGCGACTTCATCGATATCCATTTTCTGGAGGGGATGAATGAATACGGATTATTCATTTGCGACGTTTCAGGACATGGATCATCTTCCGCGATGATCGCTACAATGATAAAAATGGCTCTGCATTCCTGGGGAGATTTTATCCGGAAACCGGCACAGGCGTTCATAGAAATCAAAAATCTTCTAAGAGGCAAAATAGGAGATAACTTTATCACGGCATTCATGTGCTGTATCGACCTGAACAGCGGTATAATAACATCAGCATGTGCGGGTCATCCCCCGATGGTCCTGATCAGGCAAAATGGCGAAATAGAACTCATTAAGCCACCGGGGAGAATACTTCTTGATATAATAGATTCCGAATATACCGAGATCAGGAAAACTTTATACGACGGGGACAAAGTCGTTTTATATACAGACGGAGTTATTGAAACAAAGGACCTGTACGGCACCATGATAGGGGAGGAGAAATTTATACAGATACTGAAAAATAATTTCAGCCTCTCTGCCGAAAATCTATGTCAGAAAATCTACGACGAAATTTATACACCTCCGGGGAATATCATCGACGACGATTTCGCCCTTCTTGTCGCAGAATACAAAAACTGACAGCAGGTTCTCTCTTTTTAATTAATACGGATAATTTTACAAATCAATAATCCCTCCCGATGAAGGGAGGGGCCTGAATTCAAT
>Ga0116171_10002603_pt1 | contig 17053 bp, 18 predicted proteins | sample AD_JPNHW2_MetaG_FD_89798 | JGI IMG/M metagenome (GOLD analysis project Ga0116171, IMG submission 89798) | Active sludge microbial communities of municipal wastewater-treating anaerobic digesters from Japan - AD_JPNHW2_MetaG | ecosystem: Engineered > Bioreactor > Anaerobic > Digestate | place... | reverse complement strand
CTACATCTGCATTGTTTGCTTTTGCAGAGGTTAAAGTATCAAAAGCAACCGAAGCAGGATCTGCTCCCATCTGTTGCTTAACAATTGGAACTCCAACTCTATCTGCCCAAATGGTAATTTGATCTACAGCAGCTGCTCTAAATGTGTCAGCAGCACCAATCACAACCGATTTACCTAAATTTTTATATAGATGCGCAAGTTTACCAATTGTTGTTGTTTTACCAACACCATTCACCCCAACAACCATAATAACATAAGGATTACCATCCTTAATTTCAGGTATAAGTTCTGATTCAATGGATTTGTTCTCTGCTAATAATTCTGCAATTTCTTCCTTAAGCAGTTTATTTAGTTCAGTAGTACCGATGTATTTTTCCTTTGATGCTCTTTTTTGAATTCTATCAATAATTCGTAAAGTAGTCTCCACTCCTACATCAGAAGATATAAGGACTTCCTCAAGGTTATCAAGTACCTCATCATCAACACTTGACTTCCCTACTACCGCTCTTGATATTTTCTTTAAAAGACTTTCTTTAGTCTTCTCAAGCCCTTTATTCAAAGTCTCTTTATTCTCTTTGGAGAAGAAACCTAAAACACCCATAAATTCTATTTATTAATAAGCGTCAAAGATATAAAAAAAGAAAAGCTTTCTAAAAAGAAAGCTTTTACAAGTATCTCTCTAATACACAACTTATTTTGCTTTAAAATAGTCTTGTATTTCAGCGTTGTTTACCATATCCTCTTTAAACATGTAAGCTCCAGTTTTAGGAGATCTTACCATTTTGATGCATTTGGTTCGTACCCTTCCGGCACCCGTTTGCATCGAAGCAACTACTTTCTTTGCCATGGTTTATAATTATTTAATTTCACGATGAAGGGTAACCCTCTTTAACACAGGGTTGTACTTACGAAACTCAAGTCTTTCTGGGGTGTTCTTCTTGTTTTTTGTTGTGATGTACCTAGAAGTTCCTGGCATTCCAGTTTCCTTATGCTCTGTACATTCCAAAATAACCTGCACCCTGTTACCTTTTCTAGCCATTGTTAACTCAATTAATAAATATTAATCAACCCTTTTTCTTCTGATTCTTTAAGAACTGCTTTCAGTCCTTTCTTGTTGATGGTACGAATACCAGCTGCTGTAACTTTTAAAGTAACCCAGCGGTTTTCTTCTTCAAGAAAAAATCTTTTTGTAATTAGATTTGGGTAAAACCTTCTCTTGGTTCTCCTCTTTGAATGGGAAACGTTATTCCCAACCATCATTTTTTTACCGGTGATCTGACAAATTCTCGACATCTTTTTATAATGTTTTTCAAACAGGTTTTTCAAAACAGGACGCAAAATACGCTATAAATATTTAAATATTCAAATTTTTATTCAAAAATATTTGCACCAAATTAAAGATTTTCATCAATTAACGTTAACCTTAACATATTCAGCGCAGTAACTGATGATCTTATTATATTCCGTTCACGATCAGAACTTAATTTCAACTCTCTACTAGCAAGAGATTTATCTGTTGCAACGGCTATCCAAACAGTTCCAACAGGTTTGTCTGGGGTTCCCCCATCAGGACCAGCAATACCCGAAACAGCAATTGCACAATTTGTACCCAAATTTGATTTAACTCCTCTTACCATTGCTTCAACTACCTGCTTACTAACTGCACCATATTTCTCAATTAACTCTGAATCCACACCAAGAATATTCTCCTTTACTTCATTCGAATAAGCAATAATACTTCCCTTAAAATAACTTGACGAACCTGGAATTAGTGTAATTAAATGAGAAATAGTTCCTCCAGTACAACTTTCTGCAGTTGAAAGAGTTGCTCTATTCTTTTTAAGTAATTGTCCAACGACTTCCTGCAAGGTTACATCTCCTTCTCCGAAGATATAGTCAGGAATAACTTTATATAATTTATCAACTTCATCCTGAATCGTTTTCTCAAGGTTTGTCTCCTTGCTCCCGTATGCAGATAAACGAAGCCGAATTGAGTTAGGACTTGGCAAATAAGCAAGTTTAATGATCGCTGGAAGTTGGTTTTCCCAATTTGTAATTTTCTCAGCTAAAAACGATTCTGGAAGCCCAAAAGTCTGAATTGTTCTATGGACTATATGCTGATTTGAATTGATTTTAGATAGTCTTGGTAAAACCTCATTTCCCATTAGCCCAATCATTTCAAAAGGAACACCAGGTAGTGAAACCAAAATTTTCTTATCTTTTTCAAACCACATGCCCGGTGCGGTACCCAGCTGATTTAAAAGGACAGTACAACAATTTGGTACTTCTGCCTGCTTGCGGTTTAATTCTGTTAACTCCATCCCTCGCCTACTGAAAATACTGCTAATTTGCTCTAAGCTAGGTTTGTGTATAACGTATTGACCTTGGAAGTAACCATTTAATGTTGATTTGGTAATATCATCATTAGTAGGTCCAAGGCCTCCGGTCATAATGATTATATCAAATTCTCTAAATGCTTCATCTATTGTTTTTTCAATAACCTTTTTTGAATCAGGTATTGAAACAATTTTTTCAACTTTGATCCCAATTAAATTGAGTTTTTCGGCAATCCATGCGGAATTGGTGTCAACTATTTGACCAATTAGGATTTCGTCACCAATTGTAATAAGTTCAGCATTCATCTTATTGTAATAAAAGCAGCCTTTACTAGCTGCTTTATTGAGCCTCTCACGGGACTTGAACCCGCGACCTGCGGTTTACGAAACCGCCGCTCTACCAGCTGAGCTAAAGAGGCAATTTTGCTGCAAAAATAGCTTTTTATTGTTTGACTCCAAATCTTTATTATCGGGTAATTATCAGATCAAATGTCCTTTGAATATCCCATTATTGCTTTTATTCTATTATAAATAGGTGGATGGGAATAGGTTACAAGAGCATAAAACGGATGAGGAGTTAAATTAGAATAGTTAATAGATGTAAGTTTCTTTAAAGCACTTATGAGATGATGCCCCATCCCCGTTGAGCAAGCATATTTATCGGCAGAATACTCCATTTTTCTACTTAAAATGTTCATTAAAACTCCAAGAATAGTTTGGATTGGGTCAATTAGCAGTATGAAGCAAATTGCATTAAGGTAAAAAACAGAGGTATTCCCTTTGGCCCCCATAACTTCAGTTAAAATGGTACTTTGAGATATAATGCCAAATAGGTAAAGAAATAGTGCTGATTGAACTATTCCAACTCCCAAGTTTACCCATATGTGATTCTTTTTATAATGACCTAGTTCATGAGCTAAAACAGCAACAATTTCATCATCTGAAAGTTTTTCAGTTAACGTATCATAGAGAAAAATTCTTTTTCTCCTACCAAAGCCTGTAAAAAAGGCATTTGCCTTTGAAGATCGCTTTGATCCATCAATTAGGTAAATATTGTTAATTGAAAAGCCGATTGAACTTGCAAAATCAACCACCTTATTTTTAAGGTCTCCTTCTGGTAAAGGTGTTTTCTTATTAAAAAGAGGTAATATCACTACGGAGTAAAGGGCATTCATTAATAAAGAAATTATTAGGATTACGACTAGTGCTGTAATCCAGAAAATATTAGGATTAAGTAAATAAAGCCAAGTAATTATACTTAAAATAATTCCGCCAAGGATTGCTGTAAGCAAAATGTTTTTAAGCGTATCTACTAAAAATAATTTTTTCGTTGATTTATTAAATCCGTACTTTTCCTCAATAATAAACTTATCGTAATAGCTAAATGGAAGGGAAATAATTAGCGTAATAAACGAAAGTATTCCAAAATATAGTAATGTTTGAAGTATTTGACTCTGTGTAATATTAGTAACAATGCCTTGTAGAATACCAAAACCTTTCAAACTAAAGAATACAACTACTATAAACGAACTAGCTGATATTTCGAAAAGTGAAAGTTTTGTTTTGGCAATCTCATAGCATTCCTGCTTTCGATAGTCCTCATTATTATATATATCGGCGATAATTTCTGGAAGTTGTTGGGGTTTGTGTTTAAGGTTTAAACGTTCAAGAAATATTGAAAAAAAATAGTTGAAAATTAAAATCCCTATTATAATGTAGAAAAATGTTGAAACCATCGGTATCCATTATTTATTTGAGTTAGTAATCCTTTCACAAAGTATTTTCCAATACTTATCAATTTCGGGTAGCGGATAGAGTTTTTTAGCATCTTTTAGCCAGTCTAAAGCAATTTCAAGCTTACCGTTCATCTCATTGGCTAATGCTAAATTAAAGGCTGCCCTTGCGCTTAATCTACCCTTCTTTTGCGCATATATTTGTTGCCATATCGTGGCAGACTCAATCCAATCACCTTTAATTGCATGTATTGCGGCACTTTCGAGTTCTTTAGAGCCTAAATAGTATAGTACTCTTTTATCATTAACCCATGATGGAGCTATCTTCTCAGCATACTTTTCACCACATTCATTTCCAGCATATGCCGCTGCCGTAAAATATCCGGGTAACTGATTTCCTACTGAAATTGGAGTCCAATCTTTTGAATCCCAGTACAAAGTATCTCTATAAAGGTACCCATTGGAAATTTTCTTTTTGGATAAATCGTATATACGCCAGTAGCAATATATTGGTACAGATAGGTATCCATAGTAGAATTCAACTTCATTTTCCTGTGTACGATACGAATCGGATGTTTCTGCAATTTTAATGTACTCCAAAGATATTACTATATCTGCACTATCGCGTTTGGCTATACTTGAAATTGTATTCCACGGTAAAGGTTTAATGTATTTTGAGCTATCTTTTCGAGTATATCTACTTATTGGTATGTCTATATCATCAAACCATGGTGAACTATGGAGATTATCTTTTATTGATAATGCAGCCTCTTCAGAAGCAACACTATCTATCGCATATTCAAAACCTTCCTTTTTATCTTTTGATTTTTTTGCGTAGAAGTTTATAAGAACTAGAGGTTTATTAAAGTCACTTGGAATACTAATCTCAGGTTTATTAAGATATTGTATATCAATTTCTTTATATGGTATACATGAAGTAAATCCTAATAGAATAAGTAAATCTATTATAAGGATAGTTCTCATAGTTTAATGATAGTTTGATCAAAACAAAAACCATCCAAGTGGATGGTTTATTGCTTGATTTAACAGTTAAATTCTATTAAGTGTTCATGGCACCACAAACATTAATAACCTGACCGCTAACGTACGATGATAATTCTGAGCCAAGGAATATACAAACATTAGCTACATCATCAGGAGTTCCACCTCTATGTAACGGAATTTTGCCAATCCACTCCTCTCTAACCTCATCAGGTAATTTGTGTGTCATTTCAGTAATAATAAAACCAGGTGCAATTGCATTGCAGCGTATATTCCTTGAGCCTAATTCTCTGGCAACAGATTTGGTAAAGCCAATAATACCTGCTTTTGATGCAGAGTAGTTTGCTTGACCTGCATTACCGGATACACCAACAACAGAACTCATATTGATAATTGATCCATTCCTCTGTTTAAGCATATATTTTTGAACAGCCTTTGTTAAATTGAAAACAGACTTAAGGTTTACTCTTATTACTAAATCCCATTGCTCCTCGGTCATTCTCATTAGTAATGTATCTCTTGTAATACCTGCATTGTTTACAAGAATGTCGATTTTACCAAAATCAGCAATGATATCGTCAACCATTTTTTGAGAAGACTCAAAATTACTTGCATCTGAAACATACCCTTTAGCTTTAACTCCTAAAGCATTAAGTTCTTTTTCTAGGCTTTTAAAGTTTTCGTCGTCAACCATATCTGTAAAAGCAACATTTGCTCCTTCTTTAGCATAGGCTACAGCAATAGCTCTTCCTATACCGCGAGCAGCACCAGTAATAAGTCCTGTTTTTCCTTCAAGTAACTTCATAATATTATTTTTGATTTTTAAACAAGGCAAAAGTACGAAAAACAAAAGAATTTGAAAGAAAAAAACTAAACCATATGCTTAAGCCATATATCACATTACTTTATATGAATGAATTTAATTTATTTATTTTGCGTTACACGAAATATATCTTATTTTCACCTAGCTATACTTTACTATTTCATTAATTCTATTGCGATGAAAATCAGAATGAAAATTAGAAGCAAACTGCTTCTTTCGGTAATTATTATTGCATCAGTTGTATTTATTGCATCAATTGGATATCTAACGAATACTTTAAAAACAAAGTCGTTAAAAGATGCCTTTAAACTTGCCGATGCAATTGCACATGAGAATGCAAATAGTATTCGATCATCACTTAATATTCAAATGGGGATGGCCCGATCATTTGCCAACGGGTTTCATAGCTTTAGGAGTTTACCGTTAAAGGATATTGAGTCTTTCACTAAATTTACTTTAAATGGCATTGCAATAGAAAACCCCGATTTTTTATCCGTATGGATTAGCTGGGAGAAAAATTCGATCGATAAGAACTGGACTAAAACCTATGGAAGGGATCGATATACATACTATAGAGAAAATGGAGAGCTTAAATATAAATTTGATGTTAAAAATTATGAAGGAGATGATTTAAGCAGTAGCTATTATCAAATCAAAACCTCAAAAAAAGAAAGCGTTATTGATCCCTACTGGTTTACCTATACTAATAGCAGTAAACCTGTTTTAGAAACAAGTGTATGTGTGCCTTTGCTTGAAGGAGAGCGATTTGCTGGGTTATTTGGGTTTGATTTTGACCTTTCATGGTACGGCGAACTTGTTGATAAACTAAAACCTTTCGAAGGAAGTATTTCGATGCTAATCTCTCAGAATGGAACAATTGTTGGCCATTCAAACAAAGAATACATTGGATTAACTGTTGATAGTTTGTACCCTGTTGAAAATAGAAAGTTTGAAATTCATGATAAAATCAATAAGGGGAAAAGCTTTTCTTTTACAATGAAAGATAGCAAATCCAAAATTGAGTACTATGCAACTTTTGCTGATATTAAAATTGGGAAATCGGATAACCCTTGGTCTTTAGCAATTCTTGTTCCTACTAAGTCATTAACTTCAGATGTTCAACGGGTATCAAGAATATCATTATGGGTTATCTTATTAGGGTTAATTATTCTACTAGTAGTTAACTGGATAATGGCTTATAATATAACCAACCCTTTAAAAAGAACAACTCAAGTTTTAAGAGAATTAGCCCAAGGTAGAATTGAGGTAAGTAATAAGTTAAACCTAAAAACCGGTGATGAGATAGAAGATATCGGGAACTCTGTCAATACTCTAATTGATGGGTTATCCAAAACCGTATACTTTGCTAACGAGATTGGAAAAGGAAACCTAAACGTAGCATATAGTAAACTTAGCGAAGACGATAAACTAGGTGACGCTCTTCTTAACATGCGTAAGAGCCTAGATTTCGCAAAACAACAGGAGGATAAGCGTAAGGAAGATGATGAAAAGATGAAATGGGCAACTCAAGGTATTGCCAAGTTCGCTGAAATTCTTCGAAAGAATGCAGATAATATGAACGAATTCTCATACCAAATCATTAGTAATCTGGTTAAATACGTTGATGCTAACATTGGCGGACTGTTTCTTGTTAATAATGATAACAAAAATGATATTTTCTTTGAATTGGCCTCCTGCTATGCATACGAAAAGCGAAAATTCTTACAAAAGAGAATTAATCTAGGTGAAGGGTTGGTTGGTAGATGTGCAAAGGAAGGTGAAACCATCTATTTAACAGAGATACCCAAAGATTATATTCAAATTGCGTCAGGATTAGGGGATGAAACTCCTGCCTGTCTTCTCATTGTCCCATTAAAATTAAACGATGAAGTTTATGGTGTTGTTGAAATAGCATCGTTTGAAGTTATTGAAAAACACGTTATTGAGTTCATTGAGAAAATTGGAGAGAGTATTGCTGCAACAATATCAAATGTTAAGATAAACATAAGAACCGTTAAACTTCTTGAAGAATCTAGAGTTAAGTCTGAAGAGCTTGCATCACAAGAGGAAGAAATGAGACAGAATATGGAGGAGTTGCAAGCTACTCAAGAAGAAGCGGCTCGAAAAGCAATAGAAACTGAAAGTTTGGTAAATGCGCTTAATGTATCTAGCTATGTAATTGAATATGATATATCTGGGAAGGTGATTTCGGTAAATGATGCTTACCTTGAATTAACTGGGCAAAAAGCAAAGGATATAATTGGTTCGCATCACAGTGATAATTTAGAAATGACCGAAAAGCAAAAGAAAGATTATCAGAATTTCTGGAAAGAGCTTAAGAATGGCAATATAAAGAAAGAAACGAACAAGGTTAAACTATCAGGAAAGATCTACACCTTTATTGAAACGTACTCTCCTATTTTTAATGAAAACCATGAGGTTATAAAGATTCTTAAAATAGCTCATAATATCACCGATTTTATTGCAGAGAAGAAAGGAAAGTAGTATTTTTTTAAAGCAAGAAAGCCCAGAAAAAACTGGGCTTTCTGTTTAATATTGGATATTTATCTAAAATTGATTCCTACACCCGCGTTGTATAAAGAATATTTTCCAACAGTGTAATCGAAATGGAATGCAATAACTGATAATTTAATTCTTAAGCCCGCATTAAAGCTTACACCTGAATCATCAAAAGCCATTGATATTGGGTTAACAACATCGTTATTGTCTGCAACCTTAACTGTTCCACCATCATTATATAAGCCAAATGGGTAATTACCTTTAAGATCAAAATCGGTTTTTGACTTGCTATAGCCAATTCCTGCATAAACTGTTAAAATTGGTATTGATTTTCCAATAAGTATTCTTGCTGTATAACCTTTAGCATTGAGGTCAAGTTTTTGATTCTTATATGCAGCAGAAGTTTTTCCTGTTACGGTATATACATCTGGTTTATAAGATATATCAAACTCTGAGTTCAACTTTGTATAACCAAATAAGAATGATACGTTAAAAGGTAATTTTTTAAAACCAGGTATGAACTCTTTAAACTCGTTTTTTATACCAATACCCCACATCCCAAACTTTCCAACTTTAGGTATATCCACTGTTGGAAAATAGCGACCAATAATTTCAGTATTAAAAGGAAGACCAAAACTAGCCTGAATCATTGGCATTGGTGTCATTACAATGCCAGCACCTTTAGGTAGATTAAACTGTGTAGTAAAATCAGTACCATTAACATTCTGAGTATAAGTCATTGCGGGGCCTGTTGTTTTGGATCCAGCGATTGATTGCGATGAAACTTTTAAAGGATCAACTGGCATTAAATGTTGAAGTCCTAGTTTTGTAACATTAAACGTTTTATCGCTCGAAGGAGCCATTGCAATTGTAAAGTTAAATGTTACATCGAACCCAAATAGTTTATGGGGTTTTGCTGAATTATACCATCCTCCATTTAAGCTATTCCCAAACATATTTCCAAAAGGTTTCATATAGGCTTTTGATAGCTTTTCAGCATCACCAAGATCGCCTCTTAAATAGATGGCAATCTGTTCTTGTGCAAAAAGCCTACTACCAAATAGCAATAATGGAACTATCGCTAGCAGAATGATTATTCTTTTTTTTGTTTTCATGGTTAAGGTATTTAGGATTATAATAAAGTTTTAATCGTTCATGGTAAAACAATAGATTTAAAAAAATGTTATTATTGTTGGTATCTTAGTACAAATTTACCAAATACCTTTAATTAAAAGTATCTATTTTTGCTAAAAAATTGGACGATGAGTAACATTCCCCTTGCTGAGCGTATGCGACCCAAAACTCTCGATGAGTATATAGGGCAACGTCATCTTGTTGGAGAGAAGAGTATTCTAAGGGAAATGATTAATTCGGGTAACCTTTCATCGTTTATTCTTTGGGGACCACCGGGTGTTGGCAAAACAACATTAGCCAAAATTGTTGCTAATCAACTTAAAAGACCTTTCTACATTTTAAGTGCAATTAATTCAGGTGTAAAGGACATCCGAGAGGTTATCGATAAAGCTAAATCGCAGAAATACTTCGATTCTCCCGCTCCAATCCTGTTTATAGACGAGATACATAGATTCAGTAAATCTCAACAAGATTCACTTTTAGGCGCTGTTGAGCAGGGTGTCGTTACATTAATTGGGGCAACAACCGAAAATCCATCATTTGAGGTAATTACTCCCCTTTTATCCCGATGTCAGGTTTATATTCTTAAATCGTTAGAAGAAACTCAGCTTGATGAACTTCTTAAAAGAACTATTGAAAACGACAGCGTTTTGAAAAAATATAGTTTTAAGATTGAAGAAACAGAAGCTCTCTATAGATTTTCTGGTGGAGATGCCCGTAAGTTGCTAAATATTATAGAATTAGTGTTTAATACGCAAATAAACAATCAAGATATCATAATTAATAATAAAATCGTAGTTGATGTTTTACAGGAAAGCGTTGCAAATTATGATAAGAATGGTGAACAGCATTACGATATCATTTCGGCCTTTATAAAATCAATTCGCGGAAGTGATCCTAATGCTGCAGTTTACTGGCTTGCCAGAATGATAGATGGTGGTGAAGATCCGAAATTTATAGCTCGCAGAATGGTTATTCTTGCTTCAGAGGATATAGGCTTGGCAAACCCCAACGCCCTACTCTTAGCAACAAGTAGCTTTCAGGCTGTATCGTTAATCGGCATGCCTGAATCGAGAATAATACTTTCTGAAATAGCTATTTACCTCGCCACTTCTCCAAAAAGTAATTCATCATATGAGGCTATTAACTCTGCATTGGAACTTGTTAAAAGAACAGGAGACCAACCAATTCCACTTCATCTTAGGAATGCTCCAACTAAGTTGATGAAAGAAATTGGCTATGGGGCTGACTATAAATACGCTCATAGCTATGAAGGAAACTTTGTTGATCAGGAGTTCCTTCCCGAATCTTTAGCTGGAAGCAAACTATATAACCCTCAAAAAAACAGTAAAGAGCGTGAGATTTCTATAAGATTAGAGCACCTTTGGGGGTCAAAGTATAACTATAAGTAAATAATAAAATAAATCTAAATATGAGCATCTTAAATACAATTGAATACCTTAACAATCTTGAGTCGGGTAACTTTTTCTTAATGGCCGGGCCATGTGTTGTTGAGAATGAAGAAATCACCTTTAAGGCTGCGGAAACGGTTAAGAGAATTACAGATAAATATAAAGTTCCATTTATATTTAAAGCTTCCTATAAAAAGGCTAACCGGTCAAGGCTCGATTCTTTTTCTGGAATTGGTGATCAAAAAGCCTTAAAAATACTTTCTGAAGTTAGAAAACAACTCAAAGTTCCAATTGTAACTGATATTCATAGCGCAGAAGAAGCAAATATTGCTGCAGAATACGTAGATGTATTACAAATACCCGCTTTTCTTTGCAGGCAAACAGAACTTTTAATTGCTGCAGCAAAAACAAATAAAGTGATAAATATTAAAAAGGGGCAGTTTGTCTCTCCCGACTCCATGAAATTTGCTGCACAGAAAGTTGTAGATTCTGGAAATAACCGTGTTTTTCTTACAGAAAGGGGTACTACTTTTGGATATCAAGATTTAGTAGTTGATTTCAGAGGTATACCAACAATGAAAAGTTTTGGTTTTCCTGTAGTTATGGATGTTACTCATTCACTTCAACAACCTAACCAAACGGTGGGTGTTACTGGCGGTAGACCTGATCAGATTGAAACGATTGCAAGGGCTGCAATTGTGGTTGGTGCTGATGGTTTATTTATGGAAACTCACCCCGATCCTTCGAAAGCCCTTTCTGATGGAGCAAACATGCTCAAACTTGACTTACTTGAGGGACTAATAGAGCGACTTGTTAAAATTAAGCAAACTATAAATACTTTATAAAATTGTGATTTACAAAAAGGGCTGCTAGTTTAGCAGCCCTTTTTTTTTATAGTTTATGTTTTAGAAGAATACCCCAACGCTAAAAATCCATTGTGGATTCCGCTGATCGAAACTATAGTTTGTATCTCCTAACTTTATTCCTGTTCCTAGTTTACTTAAATTTCCCTCATACTTAATATCAAAGGTAACTTTCTTTAAAATATCAAGCCCAACTCCTACTTGATAACCAAAAGTTGCACCTTTAAACTTATTGTCAACGGTTTCTGTAGATAAATCCTTGAGTTTATCCTTTAAACCATCTTTCTCATTTAGCATAATTGAAGCAACTGGACCAAAACCAAAGCGAGCGGGTCCAAATTTCCATCCAACTATAACTGGAATATCAACTTTATTAAACTTTTGGGTTTCATTGTAAACTTTACTTGTAGAAACATCAGTTAGTTTAACTTCTCCTTGAGAATGAGAAAACAACACTTCGGGTTGAAGAAAAAAACCAACAATTTTAACCCTAGCAAAAAAACCAAACTGCATTCCGTACTTAGAATCGCCTTGTTCAGCAACAAACTGATTAACTCCAATATTTGTTTTATCAAACTTTACATTTGATGAAGTTAAGCCAGCCTTAAAACCAAATTTAAGGAACTGGGCATTTGCTGTACCTGCAACTGATAATAATGCCAAGGCTATTACAATAATCCTCTTTTTCATAGTTAAAGTTTTTTGTTAAACATTCAAATTTACTCTTTTTCAAATACAAATAATCTGCCAATCGCTTTATTACACTTAAAATAGAGGGCTAAATAGTCTAGCAACTGATTCTTTTAAGTTATTTTTATGTGAACGTAAACTCCATTCAGCGTCAGTAACTAGTTTACTTTTAGCCAAATCGGAAAGAAATGATTTTTCGAGAAAAGAAGTAATTTGTTCATCATAAATAATTGCTGCGATTTCAAAATTATCCTCAAAACTTCTTATATCCATATTAGCAGAGCCTACGGATGAGAAAGAACCATCAATCATTAATATTTTTGAATGGTTGAAACCATGCTGGTACAAATAAACTTTGATTCCAGCTTCGATTAGCTCGGATACATACGAGAGAGAACTCCAGTATACGACAGTAGAATCGGACTTTCCAGGTAATATTATTCGAACATCGACACCACTTAACGATGCCGTTTTCAAGGCAGTTAAAATACTTTCATTGGGGACAAAGTACGGAGAAGCGATATAGATATGATGCTTTGCTTTTGTAATAGCTAAAAAGAATGCTTGCATTATACTAGACCAATCAGAATCGGGGCCGCTTGCGGTAATCTGAATTGGGTGATAAGTTTGAACATTCTGCTCAGGAAAGTATTTATTCCTATCGCTAATGATTTTTCCTGTAACAAAGTACCAATCAACAAGAAATATTACCTGTAACGATTGAACTGCTTCTCCTTGTAACTTAATCATTGTATCTCGCCAAGGACCAAGCTCTTTGTTCCCTTCAATATATCTATCAGCAATGTTCATTCCTCCAATAAAACCAACTTTCCCATCAACCACAATTATTTTACGATGATTCCGATAGTTCGCCTTACTCGTTAACAAGGGAAATTTAACCTCCATAAACGGATGAACTTTTACCCCGGCTTCTTTCAATGATTTTACATATTTCTTTGAAAGGCTCCAGCTACCAACATCATCGAATGCCAGTCTAACCTCTACGCCACTTCGTGCCTTTTGAATTAAAATATCTTTGATACTATTGCCAATTTTATCATCACTAACTATATAAAACTCAATGTGAATTGTACTTTTAGCGGAGCGTAACACTTCAATAATTGAATCGAAAGCCTCTTTTCCATCTTGGTAAATTTCAATCTCGTTATACTCAGTAAGCAGCGACTTACTATTATTGAGCAGTAAGGTAATGATGCTTAAGTTATTGGCGATTGTAGGTGAGTTTTTTTGATACGGTTTATTAAACTTTACAACCTGAGATTGGCTTAGTTTTTCGATTTGCTCAAGATCTCTTAACCCCTTTCGATTAAATATTTTCTCCTTCCTGTGGTATTGTCCAAAGAAGATATAGAAAATTAATCCGATAATGGGTAATAGAATTAGAATTAGTACCCATGTAGAAGTTTTAACAGGATCCCTTTTCTCGCGAATAACCATTATGGCTGTAGAGAAAACGGTTATTAAATATATCATCATCAGTACCAACGATATATTCATAGTCGATAGAAATTTCCATATAGTTTGGAAAGCCATATTTTCGGTTATTTTTCAATCACTAATATAAATAATTTACCATTCCTTATCAAAAGAATGGAAGCAATTAAAGAAATAGAAAAAAAAGATTGCCCAGCAGAAAGGCTAATGTTTAAAACGATTAAGGTTGGTAACAGCAACTACGTTCTCGGGTTTTACCAAATTGATCACCTTTTTTGAAGGAATTTTGCCCTTGAAGCTTATACAGTAGAGTGCATCTCGATTGGAAACAATTACGACTAATTCATTAAAGAACCGTCTCTCTTTATCTACTTTTACCCTAATAATTTCTCTACCATTATTAATTTGGGCAATATCGGAGAAATTAATGCTATCGAGTTTGTCGTTTAACTCCTTATAGTGCAGACACTCATTGTTTGAGCTGCTTTTACTATTGATTATAAGAAAAGAAAGGTGATGAACATCTTTAAGGATTTCTTTTAATTCCGGGTTGCCCGGTTGAGATTCATCAAGAAAAAGCGATACTATTCCTGGAGGAACATTAAAATACAATGCTTTATGATTTACAACGTAGTAATTAAATATGTCTGAAGAAGTTATAACTTTTTCCTTATGGTTTCTACACGAAACAATCAATGTAGCTAGTACTATAATTCCAGTTAATCTCGCTTTTATCAGCATTTTAATCATATTGCTTTGTGGCAAAGATATAAATTAATAGATGTATTCATTTTTTTACCATGTTAAAAAAGATTAACCAAAAAGCCCGCAAAGAGTTGCGGGCTAAACCTGAATTAACAATGTATTTTATTTAATCTTCTCAAGATTCTCCAGACCATCAATCTTCATCGATTTTGAAAGCTTTGCAATATTTTTCAAGTTGATATTATCACCTTGAATGCAAATTAGTACATTATCGGACTTTCCTCCAATAACAAGGAGTAACTCTACGATTAATCCGTTTACATCCTTGACTAAAAACTTAATCTCTTGATCTTTCTCCTTTACTACCATTAGCTCTTTATAATCCTTAATTGGCAGTTCTTTCATAATCTCCTTGTAGAAGTTTACACCGCTGTTGTTTGAGCTGTCACTTGCAAGTATTTTAATGCTGTTAAGTTTGCCTACTAAATCGTTAAACTCTTTATTATCGGGGTCAACATCAGAAAACATGCTAAACATGTATTTAGAGATTAATATTGATGTGTACCCCTCTTTCCCAGAGTATTTCTCGAAAAGCTTATCTACAGCTGAATTTTGCCCCTTTGTTGTGAATAGTGCTAATGAGAACAACATCAAAAAAACGATCCGTTTCATAATATTTGATTTATGTTATTGTTAATTTTTATTGACTTTCACTATTTCTGAAAAAATTGAAAAGCGCTCAAGTTTACTTTTTGTAGTATTAATCTTATTTATTTGGTTTAAACGCTCAAAATTTCGATTTATCTCGTTAAATGGTTGCATTGCTTCAGCTGGTATTGCAAGTTTTTCAATAGGTTTAATTTCAGTATAAGCATAAGTAAGTTTATTAGAAACAAAACCTAAATACTTCTGAACAGCCTTATAAGCATCTTCTGGATTTGAGTACGTATCATGCACTAAACCATTACCCTTTTCCGAAGTATAATACCATGTCCCAATTGAGATTAGTATAACTAAGGATGCTGCAATTGATGATATTGCAGTGACAACTCTTCTGTTTTTTCTTTGCTTCTGTTCATTTTCCTTGATTTTATTCCACAGTTTATTTTCTGGTAAAATAAAGGATTCATCAGCTTTACAGTAATTCAAAACCGATTTGTCAGTCAAATACTCATCAGGAACCTGATGTTCTGAGAAATACTTTTTCAAAATCCTTTCCTCTTCTAATGAAGTTAATCCATCATAGTATCTTGAAAGAATTGATTTTATTTCATCAGGCAATATGCATTCACTATTATTCATTGTAGCATTCTCTATAAATTCATTTCAATGAGTTCTCTTATCCTTTTTCTTGCCCTTGAAAGTACTACTCTTGCATTTTCAGGTGTTAAGTTCAACTCTAGTGAGATTTCTTCAAACTCCTTTTCCTCAAAGTCCCTCATTATTAATACTCTTTGTTGAATCTCGGGCAACATTTTAACTGCTTGTCTAACCAGATTTATTTTGTACTCCGAATCGTTATTCAAATCTTCATGAACCGTATTTTCCTCCTGGTTTAAACTAATATAGTTGTCTTTATGCTTTGCAATATTTTTAGTTTTTTTTAAACGATCAATACATAAATTCCTAATTATTGTAGTAGCAAATGCTTCAATACTATTAATACTATTTAGGTTCTGCCTTATTGACCATAGTTTAATATAAAGATCCTGAACGATATCATGAGCCTCATCTTTATCTCCAAGGATTTTATAGCTGTAGCCATAAAACTTACTGCTATAGATCATCACCTTTTGGCTAAATTCCTGTTCGTTCATTGAATATTTCAAAGTACCTAAGGTAAAAAATATAAAGTTAACTATCGACCTCTTTTTGCCTATTTAGCTTTACAATTGCTTTGGCAATTTCACGAGGGTTCATTTTACCTGTCATCGAAATAGCTATAAAGTTTTCATCATCCTTAATAAGTATTACAAGTTCTCTTATAAATTCATTACAAGCCAGAGATTTAATTGAAATAGTTGACTCTTTATCAATTATGTCAATCAGATTTACATAGTTTGAATTAACTAAACTTTGATTAATCTTTTTAGAGATTTTCGAATAGTTAAATTCTGTATTGTCACAAATTGCAATATTTATAGTTCTACAGTTTTTAAATAAGGGTAATAAGTTTGTCGATTCATCCGTGTATCTTATAGCCCAGCGAACTAAAAAAGTTGGAATTTGATAACTTTTAACACCCTCATCTTCCAAAAGTTCTGAGAATATTGGTTTCTCGTTTTTTAACCCAAAAATCGGATTGCAATGTCCATATATTGATATGAATGAACCCATGACTAATAATAATATGTACTTTTTCATAGTATTTTATATTTAT
>Ga0116171_10002602_pt1 | contig 17054 bp, 14 predicted proteins | sample AD_JPNHW2_MetaG_FD_89798 | JGI IMG/M metagenome (GOLD analysis project Ga0116171, IMG submission 89798) | Active sludge microbial communities of municipal wastewater-treating anaerobic digesters from Japan - AD_JPNHW2_MetaG | ecosystem: Engineered > Bioreactor > Anaerobic > Digestate | place... | reverse complement strand
CGGGTCATGTGGCACTTTCGCGGGCCTCAACCTCGGGGCGCGGGTGTTCCTTCCCCGGGCGCGAGTTATCGGGATCAGCGTGTCCCGCACCGTCAGCGCGATCCGGGAACGCACGCTGGAGCTGCTCGGCGAGAGCGCGCAACTGCTTGGCATCGATTCCGGGCTTTCTGTAGCCGACCTGGAGTGCTTCGACGAGTATGTCGATGAATACGGCGTTGCGACCGACTCCGGCCTGGCGGCGATCGACGCGGCGGCGAAGCTGGAAGGGCTGCTGCTCGACCCGGTCTACACCGGGAAGGTGATGGGCGCCCTGGTCGACCTGGCGCGGCGGCGGGTGCTCGATCCGGCGGTGCCGACGGTGTTCATCCACACCGGGGGCCTGCCGATTGTGTTCGCCTTCGAGGAGCTGCTCTCCCGTCACGCCGCCTGCACCAGGATCGTGAGATGAGGCGATGACCCTGATCGACCGCACCGCCCGTGGGCCGCTGTCCGCCGCCCTGATCCTCGGTCTCTTCGCCACCCATCCCGCGCCTACCACGACTCCTCCGGGTGCGGAGGTGGTCCCGTCGCTGGTCGCGGCGCTCCATGACCCCGACGCCGCCACCCGTGAGCGGGCGGCCGTCGCCCTCGGTCGCATCGGTCCGCCCGCCCGGGAGGCGATCGACTCCCTGATCGCGACCTTTGTTGACGACGACCTCTACCTGCGTGGTGCTGCGGCGGTCGCCCTCGGCCAGATCGGCAGCGACGCCGTGCCCGCGCTCATCCGGGCGGTTGGCGATGCCGACGAGCAAGTCCGCTGGTCCGCGGCGATCGCTCTGGGTAGGTTGGGACCTCAGGCGCGGGACGCAGTCACTTCGTTGATCCGGGCGATGAGCGACTCCAGCGACAAGGTCCGGTGGTGCTCGGCCGTTGCCCTCGGCGCCATGGGCCCGGCTGCCGGGGATGCGGTTCCGGCCATCACCGGGGCTCTTTGCGACCGGGACGAGGCGGTGAGGCGTGGGGCCACCCTGGCCCTGCAGCAGATCGGCCCTCGGGCCCGCTGTGGGCAGCTTGGACAGGACACCCTCATAACCACGATCGAGCACCTCATGCCGGGCCTGATGGACGAGCTCCACGTCCCCGGAGCCGCGATCGCCGTGATCCGTGGGCGGGAGGTCCTCTGGTCGAAGGCTTTCGGCGTCAAGAACGGCTCGACCAGGGAGCCAGTCACCCGCGAGACGTGCTTCGAGGCGGCCTCGATGAGCAAGGCGATCTTCGCCGTGCTCGTGATGCAGTTGGTCGATGGCGGACGGCTCGACCTCGATCGCCCACTTGTCGGCTATCTGACCGAGCAGCTCGTCCCCAACCAGCCCGACCGCCGACTGGTCACGGCGCGCATGGTGCTCTCTCACACCTCCGGGTTTCCCAACTGGCGTCCGGGCGGCGAAGAACGCGAGGGTCCGCTGCCGCTGCTCTTCAAGCCCGGCTCGCGCTTCAGCTACTCCGGCGAGGGGATGTTCTACCTGCAGCGGGTCGTGGAAGGGATCACCGGCCAGCCCCTCGACCAGTTGGCCCGCCAGGCGCTTTTCGCACCGCTGGGGTTGAAGCACACCGATTTTTCCTGGACCTCGGACATCGAGCCCCGGCTCGCCACCGGGCACGGGGACGATGGGGCGGTGCTGGCCAGGTCGAAGTACACCCATCCCAACGCGGCCTATACCCTCTACGTCACCGCCGAGGACTATGCGCGGCTGCTGCTCGAGGTGATGAAGGCCGAGCGGTCAGGCTCCCCGGTCCTCTCGCGGAAGTCGGCTCGGGAGATGCTGAAACACCAGGTTGCGCTCGACAGCCGGGACCCAATCGAGCGCCCCGGCGACGCCCAGGGCCTCGCGGCTTACTGGGGTCTGGGCTGGTCGTTGAATGCCACTGTCGGAGGCGACATCGCCCACCACAGCGGTGCCAACTCGACCGGTTTCCGCAGCTTCTCCCAGTTCTCGCCGGCCCGCGGCTCGGGGATCGTGATCATGACCAACGGCACCAAAGGCGGGGAGCTGTGGACCCGTCTGGTGGCGGCAATCGGGGATCTGTGAACCGCTGGCCTTCTCCGCCCGGCACGGGTGGGGAGACCGACAGGAGCTGTCTGCGGAAGAGGGTGCCGGCGAGGCGAGGAGGCCATCCCCCGGCGGTCAGCGTTCCGGCGTCGCCACCAGCTCCTGGTAGACCTGGATAAGGTTGCCGCAGGTGTCGTCGAAGACCGCGATGACGGCGCCTCCCGCCTCGGTCGGCTCCGAGACGAAGACCACGCCGAGGGCCTTCAGCCGGCGGACCTCCTCGCGAATGTCGTCGACGGCGAAGGCCATCAGGGGAACACCCGACTGGAACAGGGCGCGCTGATAGAGGGAGGCGACGTGGTTGACGTTGGGCTCCAGCAGGAGCTGCGTCCCGTCGGGCTCCTCGGGCGAGACGACGGTCAGCCAGCGGTACTCTCCGGCCGGGAGGTCCACCTTCTTCGCGAAGCCGAGAACCTCGGTATAGAACCGCAGGGCGCTCGCCTGGTCCTGCACAATGACACTGGCCAGCTTGATCTTCACTTCGCCCTCCCCATCTCAGCCCGTCGGCCCGTTTCGATGACCTCACGGCAGCCAGGAAGCGACGCCCGGACATCCGGCTGCAAGCGGAGGATACGGCAGAAGCCCAACCCTCGCACGCGGCGGCCGCGTCGACGACCGGACTGCGGCGCGTGTCGTCGTCTCCTGGGAGCCTCTCGGAGAAATGGGAAGGTCCTTCCGCATCTCCGACAGGCTAGCTTCTGGGGATGGGCTCCATGAACATGAGCTCCCAGATGTGGCCGTCGAGGTCCTCGAAGCCGTGCCCGTACATGAACCCGTGGTCCTGGGGGCCGCGCGGTGCGGTGCCGCCGGCGGCGACCGCCTTGGCGACGATCTGGTCGACCTGCTTGCGGCTGTTGCAGGACAGGCACACAAGCACTTCCGTGCATGCATGAGCGTCGCAGAGCGTCTTGCTGGTGAAGGTCTTGAAGAACCTGTCGACGAGCAGCATGACGTAGATGCCCTCGGCCACGATCATGCATGCGGCGTTGTCGTCGGTGAACTGGGGATTGAAGCCAAAGCCCAGGCTCGAGAAGAACGCTTTCGAGCGCTCCAGGTCCCTGACCGGAAGGTTCACGTAGATCTGCTGTGCCATGGTTGTCCTTCCCGCGGCTCGCGCGGCCGCTGCACCCACCCTTGAAGACCGAGGAATGCCCGACCGGCATTCCGCCCGGGAGAGGCGCGCCAACCTGGCCGACGCCTTGCCGTGGGGGACGGCGGCGTGAGGGTCGCCTCCGGCGTGCTTCTTGCTCTGTCCTGCCACGCCCCGGGCGGGTCCCAGGTCGGCCGAGTGGCCGACGGTCCTCGAGGAATCTTCCCGCGGTCGGCAAGCGTTCGAGCCAACGTGAGCAGCGAACCGGAAGGGAGCCACGATGAGGGTGATGAGCCGGGTCGAGCTGGAGGAGAAGGCCAAGTCGCAGGTCAAGGCGTTCCTGGAGGCGACGCGCGAGGAGGATCCGGGGCTTGCCAAGGCCCTTGGCGGTCTTGACGAGAAGGGCCAGCTCGAGCTGGCCGGCGTGCTGGGGAGGTTCGACGGCAGCGGGCTCGCTCCCGCCCAGCAGCGCCTCATGGCGCGGCGGTTCCTGGGGCGGCTACGCAAGCCCTCGGCGCACGGGTTGGAGATCGCCAACCGGGTGCTCGACTACATCGACCGCGACGGCAACGCCCGGCTGGACGACCACGAGGCGGCGGTCGGGCTGGAGCTGCTGGAGGCCTTCGCCTGCGCTGAGTCGGACAACAACTCCCTGTCGGAGCGCGAGCTCGAGCTGTTGGAGGGAGCGCTCCGGCACTTCGATCGTGATTCCAATCGGGTGCTGGACGAGGGCGAGCTGCTCCGCCTGCGGGCGGCAATCAAGGACGGGACTCTGTTTGCCGTGGTTGGGCAGTAGGCAGCTCATCGCGAATCACCTGGCCGGGCACGGCCCGACACCTCGAGTCTCCGCGGAGAGCTTCCCGTCTGGCAGGAGTCCTTCGAAGCGGAGTAGGACGTCCAGGTCATCCAGAATGACGTCGACCTGTGGGATGACCTGGGGGTCGCCGCTGCCACCGGACTCGAGCAGCGCCCCGACCCGAACCGTCAGCTCGGGCGGGCACTTTGGGCACCGGGCCTCGGCAAGTGCCAGGAGTCGCTTCTCGCCAGGGTGGGGGAGTCGGTTGACGGCGAAGAGGATGTCGAAGAGGCTCGCCAGGATGGCGGCGAGCCGGTGGTTGACGCTCACCCGGTCGCCGCGGGCCACGGCGAGCTCGAGCTGGTGCAGGAACGACGAGAGGTTCGAGCGCAAGAGCGGGTGGTTCTTCGCCACGATGGCACGGCGGAGCGGCTCCGGGTAGGGTTGGCGTGCCGTTTCCTGCCACCGGGCGAGCCAACCGGTGCGGTCGAACAGGGGCGTTGCGGCGAGGACGCTGTGCCACAAGCAGGTCGTGTATCCGATGCTGGCCTCGTGGCGGTCGAGCACCCGGGCGAGGGAGTCCTCGATCCACCCGGTGCGCCGGAACATGACGTCCACCCGGGTTCCGCTGAGGACGTCGATCCACTCGTCCCCGGGCTCGAAAAACCGGTTGTCGAGCTCGATCCGGTCGCCTCTGGCCCCGGCGATGCAGCGTCGGGCCTCGAGCCGCACCTCCGACCGCGCGTAGACGTAGAGGTCGAGGTCGGAATGAGCATCCACAGCGCCCGCGGTGAGCGAGCCTGCGACGGCCACGGCCTCGACATCGTCAAGAACGCCAAATGCCTGTCCGATGTCCCGCGCCAAGACCAGTCGATCCGCCGACGTCGCATTCTTCATGGCGGCCCCCTCCCATCGCCAGTGTGGCAGATCGCGGATGACGCGCCGAGCGGCTAAACGAAACGGCGACTGCCGCTGTCTAACGAGGTTGAAAGGGGAAGAACCATGACCCGTGCAAAGTGGACCGCCTCGATCCTGATCCTCCCGATCCTCTGCGTCGCTGCGATGGCGCTGGCCGCCGAGCCGTTCCGCGAGGAGTTCGACCAGACCTACAACATCACGGCCGATGGCCGGATCTCCCTCGAGAACGTCAACGGCAACCTCGTCGTCAGCGTGTGGGACCGCAATGCCGTGCGCGTCCAGGCGACCAAGGAAGCCGACACCCAGGAGGACCTCGCCAAGCTGCGCATCGAGGTGGCGAACACGGCATCGAGCGTCCGGATCGTCACTCGTATGCCGGAGCGTGATGGGTTCTTCGGCCAGCGTCACGATCACCTCTCCGTGGAGTACACGCTGACGGTGCCGCGGAGCGTTTCGCTGGACAAGCTCGACCTGGTCAACGGCGGGCTGACGATCTCGGGCCTGGCCGGAAACCTGCGGGCGGAGCTGGTGAACGGTTCCATTAAGGCAACGGCCCTGGGCGGCAGCATCGACCTCGACACCGTCAACGGCACCACCGAGTTGGAGCTCGACGTGTTGGAGGTGGGTCAGCATGTGGTCCTGGAGTCCGTGAACGGCGCCGTGGAGCTCCGCCTGCCCGCTGCGGTCTCGGCGGACATCCGGGCCGAGACGGTGAACGGCGCCATCTCGAACGACTTCGGGCTCGAAGTGACGAAGCATGAGCACGTCGGCAGGGAGCTCTCGGGCGCGATCGGCGGCGGCGGGGCCGACGTCCGATTGGAGACGGTCAACGGCAGTATCCGTCTGCTCAAGCGGTAGGGAAATGCCGCCACGTCGTCACCACGGCCGGGTTCCGCTCGGGAGCCCGGCCGTTGCGTGCTCATCCTCGACGCCGGCGATCGAGGAGGCGACCTTCGCGGCCTGTCACATCACCACCGGCGGATCGAGCCTCAAGCGCACGATCGGGCGGTTGACGGAGCGACGGGCGACCTCCTGGAAACCGAGCTTCTGGAAGCTCGAGAGAATCCCGGTCCACGCGAAGGCGTCCGGCATCTCGGCCTCCTGGGGCACAACCGGGTACGCTTCGAGGGCGATCGCTCCGTGGCTCCGAGCCATCGCCACGGCGCCCCGGATGAGCTGCTCGGACACACCCTGCCGCCGGTGGCGGCGCGCAATGAAGAAGCAGGCGAGCGACCAGACCGGCAGGTCGTCGACAGGCGCCAGGTTCTTGGAGCGGTCGAGCCTGGGGAACGCCGCCCGTGGCGCCACCGCGCACCAGCCGACCGGTGTCGCTCCCTCATAGGCGAGGAGGCCGGGAGGCGGCCCGGCGTTCACCAGCGCCTCGAGGGCCAGCCGGTTGCCGTCCCCCTTGCCGGCGCCCCAGTCCTTGGCCCCCAGCCGCCAGTACATGCACCAGCACCCCCCACAGGCGCCGGCCGCGCCAAACAGTCTCTCCAGGTCGGCCCACCGCCCGGGCGTGACTTCGACGCAGGAGATTGCGCCGGCAGCCTCGCTCGAATCACCCTGAAGGTCTCGCATCGCGCTGCCTCCTTCGGTTCAGGACCTCTGCGTGCGGTCCCAACGCTTCTCCAACGGGACGGTGACACACCAGCATAGCGCGGCCTGTCGGGGGCTCCACCGCGCGCCGGCCTCAGCCGGTATCCTGGATGCCGGGATCCGGGCCGGGATCGCGAGGAGGTCGCATGCAGCTCGAAGCGAACCAGCGGCTGTCGACGAAAACGCCCCTGGTGTCGCTCGTCACGCCGACCCGGGACCGTCACGAGCTGCTGCCGTTTGCCTATCGCTGGGTCCAATCTCTGGCGAAGCCGGAGTGGGAGTGGGTCGTCCTCGACGACACCGACCATCCCTGCACCTTCATGGCGGAGCTGGGAGACCCACGCGTCCGCTACGAGCGCCGCGACCCGGGGCTCACCTTGGGAGCAAAGCGCAACGCGGTCGTCGCCCTGGCACGCGGCGCGATTGTCGTTCACCTCGATGACGACGACTTCTACGCGCCGGCCTACCTGTCACGCCTGCTGGACGCCCTTGCAGGTGGCGCCGGCCTTGCCAAGCTGGGCTCGTGGTACGTCTACTCGGTCGGGGAGGGGATCCTGGGCCATGTCGACATGACACGACCCCAGACATCCGGCTGGGAGATGTCGGCGCGCGGCGTGCGGCGGGTGAGGTTGGGGGGCGACGGCCTCGCCGTCCCGGTCCAGGGCCCCGATGTGGTCGAGCTGGAAACCCCGGAGCTCGGATGGGGCTTCTCGTTCGCCTACCGAAGGGAGGCCTGGGAGCGCTGCCCCTTCCCCGACGTCAACTGGAACGAGGACGGCATCTTCGCCACCAGAGTCGCGGCGAGATGGGGCCTGGCCGTGGTCCCAGACACCGCCGGCCTGTGCCTGCACCTGGTCCACGCCCATGCCGCCAGCGCTAGCTTCCCCGAGGTGCTGCTGCCGCCCGGGGAGCTACGGCGGTTGTTTCCTCCCGCGGTGGAGGACCTCATTGCCGCGGTTCGCGGCCTGCCGCCGGCTCGCTCGAAGGGGTCTCGCGCTCGATCTCGATGCTGCAGTCGTTGAGCAGCGCCGCCAGGGCGCCGATCGCCGCCAGCACTGGCGCAACCACGGCGCCGACCACGCCGACACTGAGCGGGAACTCGGCGACCGAGCGCTCACCCTGCCGTACGACGATGCGTCGCACGTTGCCCTCGTGCAGGACCTGCTTGAGCTTGTCGACGAGCTGACCGCCCTCGACCTTGATGGTTTCCCAGGTGGAACGCTCGGCCATACCGACCTCCCTGCCGGCCACCATGGCAAGTCGCCCGCGGGCACCGGCGGCCGCTTCTACGCACCAGCGCGGCGGTGGTTGCGAGGGACGGGTGCCTGCTGGCAGAGGGAGCCCCGGCGCCGCCGAACACGCAGCGGAAGGTAAGCTCCCAGTCGGATGGGGGCCGACCAGGCCGTCTTGAGGGCGCGGCAGTTCCTTGCGAGCTTCCATCGTTGGGCCGCTTCTCAGATTCCACCTGTCGTCCCACGCCTCGAGCCTCCGATGAACCTGGCAGCGAGCCACCGGCCTGGGCAAATTGACAGCTTGCGGCAGGCGTTGCTAGGCTCAAGGGTGTGAATCCGGTGTCCGGACGGCAGCAGAGGCAGCCTGAGGGTGGTGGGAAACCACTGCCAGCGGTTCCCGTAGAAAGGACCTGATCATGTGGCAGCGCATCGCAAACCTGTTCAAGGGCTTCCTGAGCCTGTTCGTGAGCGGCATCGAGCGGTCGAACCCGCGGGCCCTCATCGAGGCGGAGAAGGAGAACCTGCGCAAGCAGATCGCCCGCTTCAACGACAGCCTGGCGACGCACGCCGGGTTCTGCGAGCGCCTGATGCGGCAGGTCAAGGGCCTCGAGACGCAGGAGCGGGATCTGACCGCGAAGGCCGCGGCGCACCTCAAGGCGGGGAACCGGCAGGTGGCCGGTCAGTACGCGCTCCAACTGCGCACGGTCAAGGAGCAGCTCGAGGAGAACCGGCGGCAGCTCGAAGCCGCCGAGACCACCTACAAGAAGCTCGTCCAGTCCCGTGACGTGGCGGTCCGCGACGCCCAGACGAAGATAGAATCGCTCAAGAGGTTGCTTTCAGAGACCGAGATGCTCGAGGCCCAGGCCGAGCTGCAGGAGATGGCCCAGGGCATGATCTCGTCGATCGGCGGCTCCGGTGACACGATCAACCGCATCGACGAGATGCTGACCGAGCGGCGCGACAAGGCGGCGGGGCGGGCTCGGGTGGCGGGCTCCTCCATCGACACCTCGAAGGTGGAGCTCATGGAGGGCGAGCAGGCGGCGCTGGCCGATCAAGCCCTCTCGGAGTTCGCCGCGTCCTACGGGCTGGAGATTCCGGGCGCGGAGCCTGCAGCGACCGAGACGCCGGCGGCCGGACCGCCGGTCAAGGACATGGGGCCCGCGGCGAAGGAAGGACAGTAGCGGCAACCCGGGTTCACCCGGGCGACGGAGAAGGGCGGCCAGACCGGCGGTCGGCGCGCGCCCTGGATGGAGGAAGCCATGGAACAGCAGAAGGTCGGCATGACGGCTCTCGGGAAGATCGTCGTCTTCCTCTTCATCATCGGCTGCATCGGCGGAGCGGCCTACTACTTCCGGGATCTCATCGCCCCTTCGGGGAAGGCCAAGCCCACCCAGGTGGACCTGGATCAGTTCCGGTCCCAGCAGGGCAAGGTGGAAGCGCCCGACACCAAGGGCATCACCACGGTCAACGAGTACACCTACGTTCCCGGCGACAAGCTGCCTCCGGTCAAGGGCGTGTCGGCCTACAAGTGGAACGCCGACAAGGTGGTGCAGTTCCCGATCAACGTCTGGATCGGCTGGCTGCCGATCGTTGCCGCCAACCACGGCTTCTCCCCCAACACCGACTCCGAGTTCTTCAAGCAGTACGGCTTCAAGGTCAACTTGAAGCTCATCGACGACCCGGTGGTGGCGCGGGACGCCTACGCCTCGGGTGACAGCCACATCCTGTGGGGCACCCTCGACATGATCGCGCTGTTCGCGCCCGACCTCATGAAGGACTCGCGCACAGCGCCGCGCGTCTTCCAGCAGATCGACTTCTCGGCCGGTGGCGACGGCATCGTGGTGCGCGGCGCGATCGCTTCGATCAAGGACCTCAAGGGCAAGGTCGTGGTCTACGCCCAGAACAGTCCGTCGCAGTACTTCGTCAACAACCTGCTGCTGGCGGCGGGTATCCAGCCGGGCGAGGTGACCCACAAGTACACCGCCACGGCATTCGAGGCGGCGGCCGCGTTCGTGGCCGACAAGCGGATCGACGCCTGCGTGACCTGGGCGCCCGACATCTACAACATCCCCGAGAAGGTGCCAGGCACCCGCATCCTCACAACGACTGCCGACGCCAACAAGCTCATCGCCGACGTGTGGGCCGCCCGCGCCGACTTCGCCAAGGACCACCCGGAGGTCATCAAGGGTCTGGTAGCCGGCATCTTCAAGGGCATGGACCTCCTCAAGGACGACACCTTCAAGGGCAAGGCGTTCCAGTGGATGGCCGAGGGCTACGGCATGCAGGCGAGTGAGGTGCAGGGCATGCAGAACGACGCCCACCTCACGAACTTCGCCGAGAACAAGGACTTCTTCCTCAACCAGAACAGCCCTACCAACTTCGAGCGGACCTGGAAGAACATCACCTTCGTCTACCGGGAGCTCGGCCTGATCGCCACGCCGGCGCGCTTCGACGAGGTCATGGACTTCTCGGTCATCAAACAGCTCGAGTCGGAGGGTGCGTTCCGCAATCAGCGCGACGAGTCGCGGACCAGCTTCGCGCCGTCTACGTTCCAGAAGGTCTCAGCCGAGGCGCCGATCGTCACCCAGACCATCCGCATCAACTTCTACCCCAACTCCGCCAACATCTTCGAGCCACAACACGACGAGCTGGGGAACCCGGTTGCCAGCACCCTGTACGATCCCAACGTGACCGCGACCCTTGAGAAGGTCGCGCGGCTCGCCGGCCAGTACGAGCGGGCCGTGATCGCGGTGGTGGGTCACGCCGACTCGTCGATGAAGGGGAAGGGTGCCCGCGATCAAGATGTCAAGCAGCTTTCCCAGGATCGCGCCGCTGCCGTCAAGCAGGCACTGGTCAAGAAGTACAGCTTCGATCCCAACAAGTTCGTGGTCCAGGGCAAGGGATGGGACGAGCCGGCCAATCCCGACGATCCGATGAACCAGGTGCTCAACCGGCGGGTGGAGATCTCGGTTTACCCGCCCGAGGCGAAGTAGGCCCGCCCCTGCGTGGTCGGTGATCCGAGGGGCTGAAGCCGGCTCCGAGCGGCGCGAGGGACGCGAGGAGGAGATGAAAGGCGATGGCTGAGGAGAGCGTTCCGGAAGTCCCGACCGAGGGGAAGACCGGCTCGGGGCCGGAGGCGGGGACGGCCAAGACGAAGCCGGCGGAGTCGAAGGCCGACTATCATCCGGCTGGCGGCGGTCTGCTGCGGATTCGCGAGCCGATTCCGAACTGGATGGCGTGGGCGCTGGGGGTGATCCCGATCCTCGTCCTGCTGCTTGCCTGGTTCGTGATCACTTCGGGCGGGTCGGCAGAGGAACGGATCATCTCCCCGACCATCCTGCCGAGCCCGATCGAGGTCGTGAAGTCCTTCCCGTCCTTGTGGTTCGATCGCGCCCTGGTGCGCAACCTGGCGGTCTCCTTCGGGCGCGTGCTGCTCGGCTTCGGTCTGGCCGTGGCGATCGTCTTCCCGCTCGGCGTCCTGATGGGAGGCTTCTCGAAGGTCAAGGCGATGTTCGGCCCGCTGTCGGTGTTTGGGGCCTATCTGCCGATCCCAACCCTGGTGCCGCTGACCATGAGCCTGTTCGGCACCGCGGAGATGCAGAAGGTCGTGTTCCTGGCGGTGGCCTTCGGCATCTACCTCCTGCCGATGATCGTCAACGCCGTGGACGCGGTGGACGACACGTACCTCAAGACCGCCTACACCCTTGGCGCCGGGCGCTGGCAGGCGGTGAACAAGGTTCTGCTGGCCATCGCCTGGCCGGACATCTTCCATGCGCTGCGCATGGGGTTCGGGGTAGGGTGGAGCTACATCCTCCTCGTCGAGATGGTGGACATGAGCAAGGGTATCGGCGGGCTCATCATGATCTCCCAGCGGCGCGGCCCGCGTGAGCACATCTACCTGGTGCTGGTCTTCATCGTCGCCATCGCCTTCCTCACTGACCGGCTGTGGGCGTGGATCAGCAAGCAGCTCTTCCCCTACCGCGGGACCGAGCGATGAGCAAACCACCCGTCGTCGAATTCCGCAATGTCTCCAAGACCTTCAACCCGGGGACCCGGCAGGAGTTCACGGCCATCAAGGACGTCACGTTCAGCATCGAGGACAAGCCGGACTACGGCGAGTTCATCGCCGTGGTGGGCCCCTCGGGATGTGGCAAGTCGACCATCCTCAACCTGATCCACGGTTTCTCGGACGTCTACCCGCCGACGACCGGCGAGGTGCTGGTGCGGGGGCAGGCGCCACAAGGTCCCGGCCGCGACCGCGGCATGATCTTCCAGCGCTACAGCTCGTTTCCACACCGCTCGGTGCTGCAGAACGTGACGTTTGGCCTCGAGATCAACCAGCACGAGCTGAGGCTGTCGCGCTCCGCCATGGAGGACATGGCGGCGGAGTGGCTGGCCCGGGTCGGCCTCAAGGGCCACGAGCGCAAGTACCCGCATCAGCTCTCGGGCGGGCAGCAGCAGCGAGTGGCGATCGCCCGCACCCTCGTGCTCAAGCCTCCCATCATCCTCATGGACGAGCCGTTCTCGGCCCTGGACGAGCCGACCCGCTACGAGATGCAACGCCTGATCATGGAGATCTGGCACGACATCGAGACGACGGTCTTCATCGTCACCCATTCACTGTCGGAGGCGGTTTTCCTGGGAGACCGGGTCTGGGTCTTCACCCCGGCGCCGGGACGTATCGGCAAGGTGTTCGGCGACGTCATCCCGCACACTCGCGGCGCCGACCCCATCGAGGTCCAGGAGTCGACCCAGTTCAAGCACATCGTGGCCGAGGTCAACCAGGCATTCCGGGCCCTGGAGCAGGGCAGGGAATGAGCCATGACCGGTAGCGAGCTGGGGTTCTGGGACTACGTCAAGTCGGCTTTCTGGTACAAGCCGCGGATCGGGTTTCTCGGCCCGCTGCCGGTGAACGTCATGGCCCTGTTCGCCTGCTTCGTGGCCAGCATCGCCACTCAGAACGCCGGTTTCCTTTTCCTGGGCGGTGCCGCCGAGATCGGGTACCTGACGTTTCTCTCGTCCAACCCGAGCTTCCAGAAGCTCATCCAGGGCGAGCGGCTGCTCGCCAAGCAGGTCGGCTGGCAGGAGCGCGTGCAGGGTGCACTGGTGCGCCTACGGCCCGACTCGATGGAGCGCTACCGGCGCCTGTACGAGCAGTGCCGGCAGGTCTTCGGCATCTCCGAGCGCGTCGCGGCCGAGGATCTGGGCGGCATCGGGGACATGCGCGCCGGGGGGCTCAACCAGCTCCTGTGGCTGTTCCTGCGGATGCTCACCTCGCGCGAGCTGATCGTTTCCAACGTGTCCTCGGCCAACAAGGGTGACCTCGAGGCCGAGGTCGTGCGGCTCAAGGAGCGTCTCGCCAAGGCCGAGCCGGACAGCGCCCTCGCCCGCTCGCTGCAGGGCAACGTGGACATCCAGAGCAAGCGCCTCGAGAACCTCACCCGGGCGCTTTCGAGCCTCGAGGTCATCGACTCGGAGCTCGAGCGCATCGAGCAGCAGGTCCAGCTCATCCGCGAGGAGTCGGCGGTGTCGTCGAGCCCCGAGGCGCTCTCGAACCGCCTGGACGCGGTCTCGGCCACCCTCGGCGAGACCTCTCGCTGGATGGAGCAGAACGCGGAGCTATTCGGTTCCCTCGGCGGCGAGGAGATGGACGCCGGCCCGGCCATGCCAACCCTCCCGGAGCCGCCACCGATGCCCACCCCGCCCCCGCCCCCGCGCCAGAAGCAGAAGCAGTAGGGCGCCCGGCCAGGCTCAAGGCCACAGGCTCAAGGTTCCTCGCCCACCCAGGTCTGGCCGACGCTGCATTTGTAAGTACTCCATAGCAGCCGGTCGGTGACCGGCCGTCCCCAGTCGGGAGGCGGTACCCTCACAAGCCCCATTCGCACCGACCGCTCACCGGCGGTCGCTATGCGGTCCAGGAACTTCCTGGAGCTGCGGAGGCGCGGGGTGGTTCGGAGAGCAAACAGCTCAGGACACTACCCGCTCAGCAGCGGGTCCCAATGCCGACTGCTCCGAGCGGTTCACAGTCCCAGGCCTCAGTTTGCCTGGGGTAGAGGACTTGAGCCGGGCGGCGGCCCCACCGCCCAGCTCCGAGAGCGCCGCGCCGCCGTCCTCAGGGCCGGCTGGGGAGCGCGCGCTCCAACGCCTCCAGACGCGCCTGGAGCATCGTGTTCTGGCGCTCCAGCGCCGTGAGCCTCTCCTGCTGCGCCGCGAGCTCGGCGTCCTTCTCCTGGATCATCTCATGCAGCCCCTGGATCGCTGCCAGGGCCACTCCTTCGGAGTCGATCGTCGAGATGGTCTTGTCGCCGCTGCCGAGCTGGAACGCGGCGGCGAAGTCCTGGGCCGTCGGCCCGAGGTGGCGAATTTCCGGATCCTCGGCCCGGTAGCTCCACGACGAGATGGGCAGCGCGGCCACGCGGTCGAGCACCTCGCGGCCGTCGACCGTCTGGAACTCGTGCTTGAGCGCCCGGTCCGAGGCGTTCGTCCAGGCGCCCCCCGTGCTCAGGTAGGCGCCCAGCGAGGTGTTGATGAAGCGGTCGGCGGGAAGGTCGACGGCGTTGGACTTCCCCAACCAGATGCCGCCGCTGGCACGGACGATGAATTGGTTGGGAGCGGTCGTCGAGATTTCGGCGCCGGTGACCACGTCGCCCCACACAAAGGAGCCGTTGTGGGCGGCGTTGGCGTGGTTGCCGGCGGCGAAGCAGCTCTGGCCTGCCGCCGTGTTATGGTTACCGCCGGGTACGGTCGACCAGGGGCCGCTGGCGGTGTTGTTTTCGCCGCCCCCGACGGCGCCGAGGGAGGCATCGGATGTCGTGCCGGCGTTGTCGCCGGCCCGGTTGCTCTTGCCTCCTGCGACCGTGCCGTAGTCGTCGGTCACCGTATTGAATGTGCTCGTCATGCCACCACCACCGATGGTCGCCCCCTTGGTACCGGAGGTGACGCTGTTGTTGGCGTTCCCTCCGATGACGTTGACGGCGCTGCTGGACGTGGGTTCGAGGCGCAGGGCACGATTGCCGTTCACCTTGATCTCCAGCGCCTGACTGTCGCTGGTGCCGAGGAACTGCGTGCCAGGCGTCGTGCCGGCGTTGCCGGTGAGCTTCCAGTAGGCCGAGTCGTGATTGTGGCTGATCACCGCCTTCTCGACGTCCAGCTCGTTGATGGCAGCCTGCACGGTGGTGGCGGCAATGCCGCCCGCGGGGGTGTTGCTCACCTGGGTGCCGCTGTAGTCGTTGGCGACCGCGACAACAGCGCCGGTGCGGCCGAACACGCTCGCCACGCCCCCGGCGGGCGTGTCCCAACTCAGCACCCCGCCCGCATTCTTCAAATAGCCACTGACGCTGGTTGCCGGCAGCGTGTAAATGGCGCCGCCGGCCAGGGCGTCGGGGGCCCGGAAGGCGACAGTGTCGATGCCGTTGGCCGCCAGTTCGGCGAAGTGCAGCTCGCCGGTGCTCTCGGCGGCCGTGCCGTACGGGTCGATCTGCAGGGCGTTGGCTAGGCCGCCGGAACCCTTGAGGTGGAGAAGCGCCGACGGGCTGCTGGTGCCGACGCCCACGTTGCCCTTGAGCAGCGTGAAGCCGCTACCCGAGGGGGTGAGCGTGACGCTCTGATTGCTCCCGCCGGCGGCGAAGGTCAGCGCCCCGGTGCCGGTGATCGAGCCGGTGGAGGTGCCGGTGCCGCCGTTGGCCACGGCGACAACGCCGGTAACGTTGGCGGCACTGCCCGCGATGTTGCCCACGACCTTGGCGCCCGAGAGAGCGGTGAGCCAGGCGGGATCGGCGTACGCGCCGGTCGAGGTGAGGCCGTTGGTGACCGTGGCGGCGTTGCCGTTGAGCGCCGCCGTGATGGTGCCGGCGGCGAAGTTGCCGCTGCCGTCGCGCTGCACGATGGTGCTGGCAGCGTTGGCCGGGGTCGCGGCGTTGGCCGCCGTGGCGCCGATGCCGACCACCGTGGCCTCCACTCCACCCACCAGGGCGACGACGGGATTCGGATAGGTACCGACGAGATCGCCTCCGGCGGCGCCCGAGGGGGGCAGCGACGACGGGGTCGTTACGGTCACCGTGGAGCCCGCCGTACTCACCGTGGTCGCCCCGGCCCCCGCAATGGTCACCGCGCCGGTGATGGCGTTGACACTGGTCACCCCAGAACCACCGCCGCCGCCGGGCGCCGCGATGGTGAGGGTGTTGCCCGCCGGCGTGATGGTGATGTTGGCCCCGGCGGCCAGCGCCACGTCGCCGGTGAGGGTGTTGAGGCTGGAAACGCCGCCGCCGCCCGACGAGATATCCCAGGAGAGCACACCGGCGGTATTGCGGAGCAGGCCGTTCGTGCTGCTCGCCGGCAATGTGTAGGTGGCGTCCGTGGTCATGCTGTCGGCCGCCTTGAGACCGAGGAAGTTGCTGCCGTTGGCGGCCAGCTCGGCGAAGCGCAGCTCGCCGGTCTGCCCGGCGCCGGTGTTGTAGGGGTCGATGAGGACGGCGGCCGGCTGCACGGTGGAGCCTTTGACCTCCAGGCGCGCCGTGGGGGTCGGCGTGCCCAGCCCGACCCGCCCGCCGATCAGCGTGTAGCCGGTCCCCGACGGCAGGATGACGACGTTCTGGTTGCTCCCGCCGGCCAGCAGGCTGAGCTGGGCGGTACCGACGATCGAGCCGGTCGAGGTGCCGGTGCCGCCGTTGGCCACGGCGACGACGCCGGTGACGTTGGCGGCGCTCCCCGGGATGTTCCCCACGATCTTGGTGCCGGAAAGTGCGGTGAGCCAGGCCGGGTCGCCATAGGCGCCGCTCGAGTACACCCCGTTCGTCACGGTGGCGGCATTGCCGTTGAGGTTCGCGGCAATCGTGCCGGCGGCGAAGCTGCCGCTCGCGTTGCGCTCGACGATGGTGCTGGCGGCGTTGGCCGAGGTCGCGGCGTTGGCCGCGCTCGCCCCGCTCGCCACGGCGGCCGCCGCGATCCCGCCGACCAGGGCCACGCTCGGGTTGGGATAGGTGCCGGAGAGGTCCCCGCCCGCGGCGCCCGACGGTGGCCCGCCCGCGGCAGTGATGGTGAGGGTGCTGCCGGCCGGGGTGATGGTGATGCCCGATCCGGCCGCCAGTGTCACGCCGTCGGTGAGGCCGTTCACGTCCGTGACCACCTGGCCGGCGGCAATCTTCGCCACTGTCACGGTATCGTCCCCGAGGTCTGTCGTGCCCACGCAGCCCGCGCAGGCGACGTCCGTGGCCAGGCCGGCGGCGGCATAGCTGGCATACGGCGCCGGGCTGACGGTCTGTCGCGGCAGCAGCGTGGAGTACCCTCCGGACCCGCTCGGGCGCACCGCGATCTCCAGGTAGCGCGCCGCGCCG
>Ga0116171_10002601_pt1 | contig 17058 bp, 9 predicted proteins | sample AD_JPNHW2_MetaG_FD_89798 | JGI IMG/M metagenome (GOLD analysis project Ga0116171, IMG submission 89798) | Active sludge microbial communities of municipal wastewater-treating anaerobic digesters from Japan - AD_JPNHW2_MetaG | ecosystem: Engineered > Bioreactor > Anaerobic > Digestate | place... | reverse complement strand
GATTTGCAGCTGAAAATCAATCGGTCGCCGGCTTCCATAAAGTTGCCGTCTTCAAGATACATTTCAGGAAGAACCCGGTTAACCTTCAGCTGCAAATCGATTGGTTTGAACCAGAGCTGGCTGCCGTCGGAAACGTTATAGACGCCCGCATAGCCAAAATCGAAAAACACCAGCATTTTTGTGCCGTTATCAATAAGACGGGTAGTTACCGGAAGATTAGTGAACAGATCTTTCTTTTCTTCAGAAAGCTCAAGACCGGTAAAACTGGCCGGGTAGGGGGTTTTCCAGTTACCGGCAGTTAAATCACGGTTAAAGCCATATAGACCATCGCTGCCCGCAAAAACCGGATTGTCTCCGACCATAAAACCTTTATGCACTACGGCTGATTTGAAATTACGGCTTTCACTGCGTTCACCAGTCTTGTTGTTGATGGCTACAAGCTTATCGCCTTCGGCAGCCCAGAGCCGGTCTTTGCCAACAATAATGCTCCCAGGCACTCTGGTAATAAATTTTTCAACAGGCTGATATTGCACAACCCGTTTCCAGATAATTTTTTCGGCGGCTTGCGAAGACATTGAAGAATAATAATAAAAACTGATCTGAATGCCGGCCAGCAAAGCAACGGCTCCAAGAAAACCCAGAGCGCGACCATCGCCCCATTCTTTCCCAAACAGCATTTCAAAAAACGATTTGACCAGCAGTGACAGGAAAAACTGAACGAAAGCAACAATTGCTATAACGGCTGTCATGATGCCGCTCATCAGCAGATTATACGGCAGATCTTTTTTACCCCACGCCGACTTCAGTATGTCACTCATAGCGCTGAAATTTGCGGTCATAGGCGTAAGAAAGTCGCCAAACCACGATGCGTATAGACCTGCTATCAGCGCAATGCCTGCCAGGGTCGAATAAATGATCGATCGCAGCAACATTTGTGTAAACAGCAGAATCATCAGAATGGTGCCAGCAAAAATGTAAGTTGTGATGCTGGTCAGCGGAAAGGTTGAGAATTCCCCGAAACTTTTACCAAGAAAGTAAAACTGAGCAACCACCAGCAATGCAAGCGGCAGCATGATAAAGAAATTTTTCAGACTTTCTTTAATGCGGTCAATTCTTGTTTTTCGGGGTGCGCTTTCAGGTTTCCTGATAATGAGGTTTACAGGGTTGTTGTTGGCAATCGGAACATCGTCCATGGGAAATATCTCCTGTAAAGTTATTTAACTTCGAGCCTTTATCGACCGTTTTAAAAAATAACTTAACCAGCCGACCGTAGAATCTGACAGCTCATTTTAATTAGTAGCTGAACAGGCCTTCTCATACGTTAAGACTGAATCCCGGCCGATACAGTAGTGGCTTAAGCATACTGTGTCATAAATTTTGTGAACCAGGAATCCGGTTTTTTTATGTCTTCAGCCGGTAAAATGCAGATGATTCTTGACAGAGACAAGTAGAGGCAATAGAATGTCAAAGTCTGTTGCTAATCCCTCATTTTTTTGAGAGGTATTTAAGGAGGCTTCCTTTGCCGTCAATGGTCTCACACCTGTTCTTCAAGCTGGCTAACGAGAAAGATTCAGAACTTGAAGCCTGCGAATATCTCGACGTATTTGCAAAAAAATGCGGCTTTGCATCTGAAACGATTGACGAAATGCGGCTTGCTTTTATTGAAGGCCTCATTAACGCCAAGGAACATGCCCCCAAAGATATCCCTGACGGCAATAAACGTGATATCCATGTGGCCCTTTCCTTCGCTGAAGATCTTCTGCAAATGCAGATTCGCGATTTTGGCAAAGGTTTCGACCCCTCCGTCGTCGAAAAACCAGATATTCGCAAAAAGCTCAAATCTTCACACAAACGCGGCTGGGGCCTGATGTTAATGGAACGCCTCATGGACGGAGCCGAAATTACGTCGTTCCCGCCATCCGGCACTCTCATTCATCTTGTTAAAAAACGTATTTCCAATACTACCCCGGCTGAAGTTGATACGATGCGCGAACATAAGCGGGTTGAACGACTCAAATACATTCTCGGCAGTTTTATCGATTTGAGTTCGTTTCTCTGCCAGAGCAAAAATTTGCAGGCCGGCCTGCGCTCAATGCTGCGCATTCTTCTTGGTACCCTTGGCGTCTCAAGGGGTGCTATCTATACTTTTGAGAATGCCAACGAAAGCCTTGACTGCCTGGTAGACATCAAACTGCGCGCTAATGCCCGACTGCCGCAGGTGAAAATCCCCCAGAAGGTTTTCGAAAAGCTCTCAATCAAAGAAGACGGCGAAGTAACCGAGATTATCCGCAGCGAAATTACCGCCTTCAAAGAAACTTTTAAAGAAGGCGAAATTGAGCATATCTATGTTTTGCGCACCGACAACCAGAACCAGGGCTTGCTGATTCTTGGCAGCCGCTTCCGCAAAGATGAAGAAGAAACCTTTGACGGCGAACTTCTTACAACTATTTCCCGCAATATTTCTTCAGCAATCAATACCTTCAGGCTGATGCAGAACCTGCGTGACGTTAATGAATCCCTTGACCGCCGCATCAATGAGCTTGACTCGGTGCGTGAAGCAAGTCAGACCATTTCGTCTGAACTCGAAATTGAGAATCTGCCATTCACTGTAGAAGGCATTTTTCGCAGCATAATGAATATCCAGAAGTTCTCAATGGCGATCTTCGATCCAACCGAGAACCGTTTTAATATTTGCCCGAACAATCGTGGGCTGCCCTCAAATCTTGATCTCTGGTCTTCACCGGTATCCCAGCATGTTATCCAAAAAATGGAACCGCTTTTCGTTCAGGATGTAAAATGCGAAGAACGGTTTGCTTTTACCAGATCGCGTAATTATGCATCTGATTCATTCGTCGTTATTCCGATTGTCGTTCAAGACGAAGTGCTTGGCCTGGTTAACCTTGCCGACAAAGATGGTAACGGCAACCTGACTGCCCGCGACTTCGAACTGGCGCAATTGTTGTGCAGCCAACTCGGAATTGCCATCAAGAATGCCAATCTCTACAAGCGTGGTATTACTGATGGTCTGACAAGGCTATATACCAATCATTATTTTAAAATGCGTCTATCGCAGGAAATCTCGCGCGTGCGCCGCGTTAAATCTCCATTGTCAATCATCATGGCTGGCATCGACAATCTCGACAAGCTTCTTGAAGCACATGGTTCAGGGTTTAAAGATGCGGTGCTCCTTAAGGTCGGGTCACTGATCAAGCGCATCATCAGGTTTAACGATCTGCCATGCCGTTATGAAGGCGACAAGTTTTCGATAATTCTTCCCGATACTTCGATTGAAGGTGCAAAAATAGCTGCTGAGAAAGTAATCGAAAACATTCGCAGCACCACCATCAAGCACCACGAAATCGAAGAAACAATTCAGATGAGTTTTGCCATTACGCAGTTCAAAATTACCATGAATATTGGGCAATTCATTGAAACCGGTGAAAAACTGCTTGCCAACGCTCAAAAAGACGGCGGCGATAAGGTTCTCTGCGATTAAGTTTCTTGATGATTACGCATAAAAAAAAGCCCCTTCATTCGAAGGGGCTTTTTTTTATGCGTAATGCAAAACAGATCAGTTCTGTAATTTGGCGTTCTGCCCATCTGTTGGCGGATTATTAACATAAAATATCGCCGCAGAAGGCACCGGGATACCGTAGCCTGTTGCATCATCTAGCCCTGTGGTTTCGAGATCCTGGGCGGTAAGTTTAATTGCATTGAGAAGTATCTCGGGGTCGGTTTCGGGGAGCGATTGACGCATCAGCAGATAAACCCCTGCAAAATGAGCCGCGGCCTGCAGAGTGCCGCTGCCGAGACGATACTCATTCTTTTCGGCCGGGCCAGAAACAGCTGCTCCTGGCTCACAAAAATCAGGTTTGCAAATTTTCATGCCATCGTAAATGACCGGGCCCTGACCCGAAAACAGAGCGCGTTTTTGCCAGCGGTCGGTGGCGCCTATGGTGACAGTGCAGGGCAGGGCGGCCATGCCGGTAATCGCATTCGGGTTGTTACCTGCGGCGACTATTGGCAAAATACCGGCATTGCGGCAGGCAAACAAAGCTCTTGCCACTCCGCTCGGTGCCGGGGTCGAAAAATCGGTGCAAAAAAGAATGGCGTGTGGTGGTTCGGGTTGATTTACCAGCCAGTCGATCGCGGCAAGAACAGCATCTGCCTTGCCTGGTTTGGCGCTCAACATTGCAAGAGAAATCTCGGCTTCTGGAGCGATGCCCGAAAAACGACCTTCTTCATAGCCCCCAAATATGCCGAGCGGGTGAAGAAGATGCAGGTCGGCGACGGCTCGCTGCACTGGTGCACCACCAAATTTCATGATGTTTTTGATGCGCCCGGCCATGGCCGGGTGATCGTAAGAATAGTTAAGGGTAATAACGCCAAGGCGCATGCCCCGGCCAGCGATACCAGATTCTTTAAACCAGGATGCACCACTTTGTTCGTGATTCCAGGCGGGAACTGCTTTCGCACAGTTGCCGGACATTTTTGCTTTGCTGACTTTGATAGTATTAACCTGTGAAGCTTCAGCGGCAAGGTCATCTATTAACAAGTCTGGAAATTGTTTTGAGAGTTCAGAGACGACTGCGTCTTCAAGATCGGCAATTACACCGCCGGCCACCGAAAATGGCTGCGCCGCAGGAATCAAATCGAGAAGCGGCATAGCTTGCCGGTTTCCTTCGCGCAGAAGGGTTTGAACTGGTGAATTAGAGAATATTTCAGCTGCGTCTTCTGCCGAGCTGTAAGAAAGTTTTTCAGCAATAAACCGGGGGCTGGTAGCCCCCGGCTGAACTGTATAGAGAGTGAATAGGAGGAGCAATAAAAACAGTTCTGGCATTTTTGAGTTTACCAGGGCACTGTTGAATTTATTCAGAAAAAGACCTCCAGATTATTTGCCTTCGATACCGGTAACTACTGATTCGCCAGTGGGTTCCTGCAGAATTTCATAAGTTTTGCCGCAGGCTTCCCAGACGGCGCTGTTCGACCATGAAGATGATTTGCTGCGCAGCAGTTCAAACCATACTTTATTAACTTCGAATTTGCGATTGGTTTTGGTAACAATTGCCTTGATTCTCTGAAACGAAACGTTGGCAACCAGCATCGGTTGACCGCCCACGTTCATGTGGAAAGGTTCAGAGACGCGCAGGTCTTTGATGGCGCCACCGGTAACCATGCCGGTAAGAATTTTAACGATATCGATATTAACGGTCAGGCTGACGTTCCAGGTGGTGGTAATTGACTGTTCTTCGAGAACCCAGGTTACGCCTTTTTCTTCGCGATCAAGTTCGCGGCCTTTGCGATACTTGAAGCCTGGTTCTGAATAGCCATAACCAGGAAAATATTCACGAAATTTTTCTTCAGTGAGATAATCATCAGCCTTGTGGGTTATTTCAAACTTCATGTAGCCAAGAGTAGGATACAGTGACTGTCTGGCGCCATCGGGCAGTGATTTGTAAATATCGCTGAGCATGTCGAGCTGGCCATAATGGCTCTTTTTAATGGAGAGCATGACTCTTTTGCCAATTTCAACGCAATTTTGCGTATGTGATTCGATAGCTTTGTTCCATTGCTGCTCGGCTTCGGGAGTCTGGTTTTCAATATATTTTACAAAAAGTTCCTGAACCTGCCAGTAATCAGCGATGGCGGCAAAAATGCGCTGTTGCGGCTTGTAGAGGGGGTTGCCTGGCAACACGCCTTCAAAGGCAAAGGCTTGACCGCTGATCAAAGCGGCGAACAGCACCAGAATCACGAAAATCTTTTTGGTAGACATTACTCTATACTCCTCCAAATACTTTTCTGGAAAACTTTGTTAAAGCTTACCGGTAAAGTATACCCCCATACGTCGGAACCCTGCAATGATGAGGAAAGTGACAAATTACAGGGAGTCGGTTGCCCTTAAACACGCGGCTTTCGGTGGGCGTCAAGGCGGGGTTGTTACAAATTTTATGTAGTTATTTAGAAATCAACATCCAGGGTACAGCCAGCGAAAGTTTAACTCCGTGGGTGTCGCCCCGAATCTTGCCAGTGCTGATGCGGGTTGAAGGCGATAGGCTCTGCAGTTGCTTTTTAAGGCGCTGCAATGTGCTTTTGAAGGCTCCGTAGTCGAATTCCGGGTCATACTCTGTACCCCATGCCGAGCTATAAAGAGTCGAAATGCTGATCGGATATGGCTGTGCCATAAAAAGCTGCTGTAGAACGCTTCCCGGGATAGAACCGGCTTTAATTCTGGCGGTGTTGCCTGAATATATCAGCATTCCGGCAAAGGCATCAAAAATCAGAATTCCATCCGGCCGTTCCTTTTTCCAGGCAAGATACTCGTCATAGTGCAGGGTACGGGTGTTGTCGCGACTGATCATGGTAAGGAATTCGCTTGAGCGGTTACCGCCAGGCTGAAATTTGATTACCGCTGCGGCAAGATGTTTGAAATGGCTTGTTAAATGCTTCATCATTACCGGCGGCGTGCGATTAATGTGGAATTTAAGGTATTCTATGGCGGCAGGTGAGCCGAATTCGAGCAGTTTTTTGGAAATATGCGCCCAGAAGGGGTCAAAACAACCCGTTGCCAGAAATCTTTCGAGTTGAGAATCAAGATTTACGGCAATCGATGACTCTGGAAAATACAGAGAAACCATGATCAGCAATTGGGTACGCTGGATTCTGGCTTCTTCGGTTCCGATGTTCTTTCTGGCGTCAAGAAAGCAATTGTAGGCTTCAGAGTTTCGCCCTTGAAAAAGCAGGGTAGCGCCCAGGCCATATTGAAGGTCACCGAATTGTACACCGGTTGAACTTCGCGCCAGAGAGTCAGAATACATTTTGCGATACTGATTTTCGGCTTCATGAAAGCGGTTGTTAAATACATGTGACATGGCCAGCAGTGACTCGCCAACATGGCATACCCGTGGTTCGAGGCTTTGCTGCTTTCGAATATTTTCGGCATTGTTATGCCAGGTTCTCGCGGCGGCGGTTTTTCCAAGCAACTCGCAAATCCAGGCCAGCAGAGAGTAAATTTCATAAATTCCGCTGAGATTCTTTTTTTCCTCGCGTATTACCAATACTTCCCGAAAAATCTTCATGGCCTTGAAAAGATAGCCCAGCTTGAGAAAGAGCTTTCCCAAGCCCATCCCGGCAACAGATGCGCTCCAGTGATTGTTCTGCGACTTGTAGAGACTGTAAGCCCTCGAAAGCTGCAAACGGGCGCCGGCAAAATTTCCCGTGTCAAATTCGACCAGACCAAGATTGGTCATAAATGAGGGCAGCTGGGTTTGCAATTTGTGCCGCCTTGCAAGGTGGAGGCCTGCATGATAGTGGGTTTTAGCAGCCTGTGCATGACCTCTTGAGAAATACAGGTTGCCGAGTGAGTTCTCTGAGCGTGCCAGACCGGCCGGATCATTTTCGATTGTGAATGCTTCCCGGGCCAGGAAAAGTTCAGCAAGTGCCTCATCATCACGGTTCAAGCGTTTGAGCACCAGAGAGGTTGCAAAAAAAAGGCTGCCCATGGCGTTGCCCGGAGTATTTTCGTAGAGAAGTTTGGCGTCTTCAAGCAGGCTCAGTGCATCATCAAAGCGTTCCTGGGCCGAAAAAGTTTTGGAAATATCTATATAAGCCGTGTGGGCAAGCTTGATGCCACGTGCCAGGTAGTGTTCTGCCATAAAATTGATTATCTGAAAACGACCGGCATAAAACAACTGCTGGCTGATCGTCTCAAACCTTGCGATCACATCTTCATCAAGCCCCATGAGAGCTCCGATAAAAATGGCGGCTTCGGCACGACGAATATCAGAACTCGGCAGACTGACGTTCAGCCATGCCCTGATTTCTTCATGGCGCAGCGCCAGCACGTCTGTGCGACTTGAGATAAATGAAACCAGCATTCGGGGAATCAGTGGCGGAAAGTCAGGCTGCTCAAGACTGTTAAGCACGTTATCGAGCAGCCAGACCAGTTTTTCATGCCCAAGCCCTCTGAAAATTTCGACGAAAAAATTCTCAATGATTGCTTTGCTGCGCGGTTCTGGGGATTCCCTGATGAAAACCATGCCGGCAGCGGCCTGTTTTTCACAGAATTCGGGTAAACGCTTCAATTCCATCCACAAACTGGTTTCGCGGTCAACATCGGCGGGTGGGGGGGCAGGGCAGTGCTGCAGAAGTTTTATTGGCAACCGGCAATTAAAAAGCCCGTTCCAGAGCAGTCGGTCTTCTTCGCGTGGATCGAGCTTGACCGGGGTTCTTTTGAAGAGCTTCAGAGGCAGATCGGCGTATGTCAATCGCCCGCTCCACGCAAGATACAAAGAAACCCTTTTAAGAACGCTGTCAGAAGTCTGGCGGGCGATGTTCAGCAGCATTTTGAGATTGAATGAGACCCGGCAGAAAAGATCAGCGGTTTCAAGAATTGGCGGCGCGTAGGTGCAGTCTTTGGTCAGATCGATCAGAGTTTTTTCAATGGTCGAGACCCTGAGGTGCTTTTCCATGAAAACTACGGTTTGAGTGCCCGAAGCTTCTTCTTTGCCATGGTAAACAAATACCAGCTCAAAGCTGCCGAGTCGACGGTTTCTTCGGCGGCGGTCGGCAACTATGGTCAGGGTTGCCGGTGGTTCAGATTGAAGCCCGAGAAGATACAGGGCTGTCTGATGCGAAAAGTATTCACCTTCGCCCTCAGTCAGCCCTGCAAGCTGCTCGATAATTTCAGAAAACTTCTGTTGACTTTTCAATACTGCTCGAAAGCCTTTAAACGAGAGTTTTCACATGCTTTTCAATGGTTGCTGAATCTGGCGCCACGGGCTGGGGAAGTGTGCATACCGAGATGGCAGACTCGATATCTTTCAGGCCGTTGCCGGTGATCAACACGACAACCTTTTCATCTGTTCTGATGTTGCTTGCCAGAGCATGTTTTTTAAAACCGGCAAAGGCAGTTACCCCTGCCGGCTCTCCAAAGACTCCGGTGCTGCGAGGCATTTCCAGAAGAGCCGATTTAATTTCATCATCGGTTACCGAGATACAGTCGCCATTCGATTCTTTGAGGGCACGCATGGCCTTCAACCTGTTACGTGGAATACCTACCGCAATTGAATCCGCGATGGTATTTCCCTGTTGCGCCACGAATTCGCCAGTCTTCATTGCGACTTCGACCGGGTTGCAACCCGCAGCCTGTACCCCAATGATTCTGGGCAGACGGTCAGCAAGACCAAGTTGAATGAGATCGTAAAAACCCTTATAAATCCCAGAGGTTATACACCCGTCGCCAATCGAAACATAGACGCGGTCAGGTATTTCAAAACCCAATTGCTCCCAGATTTCGTAGGCCACAGTTTTTTTGCCCTCAACCAGAAATGGGTTATAAGCGCAATTACGGTTATAAAAACCGAATTTTTTTGTCGTCTCAACCGACAACTCAAAAGCACGGTCGTAGCAATCATCAACAATTACAGTTTTGGCGCCATAAACGAGTAACTGGGTAACCTTAGCTCTGGGGGCGCGTTTTGGCACAAATATCACGGTTTTTAAACCTGCTGACGCAGCAAAACCAGCAAGTGAACTGGCGGCATTGCCTGTCGAAGCGGCGCAGATAATACTGGCACCGGCTTCTCTGGCCTTGGCGATACCCACAGCACTGGCGCGATCTTTAAGTGACGCGGTCGGATTCCGGCCATCATCTTTAATATAAACATGGCTTAACCCGTGCACTTTTTCAACGGCAGAAGCCCGATATAGTGGAGTCCAGCCGACCTGCAGCGGGGCAATCTGGGTGCTGTCAGCCACCGGAAGCATTTTTCGATAACGCCAGAGTGAATAGTTTTTTGAAGCCGCTATTTCTTCGCGACTGATTTTGATCGACTTATAATCATAAACAACGTCAAGAATGCCATCAATGCCGCATTTATCACAAACATAACGGTCAGGTGCGTCGGGGTATTCTTTGCCACATGCCATGCATTTGAGAAGGTTAACTTTCATTCAATGACTCCTTTAGAGGTTTTATTAATGGCTGATTATAAACCCTCAATTAACGATTAGCCAAGTCTTATTGAATCCTGCAAAAACAAAGTCGATACAGTAAACTGCAATAGGGTGACTGTTCCCCCGGCATGCGATTATGTAAACCATGAGATTGAAGAACTCATGAATATTGACTTATTTTCCGGCAAGTTTATAATGTTGGGGTGTTGGTTGTCTTATTTTTAACTAAGGAAACTAAATGAAAGCTCGAATATTGACTGCGATTCTGTTTTGCGGACTTTTACTCGGAACTGTATCTTCCGGTTTTGCAGCCGAACCTGAAACCCTGCAACCCGACCAGATTCGCCAGGAAATGATGCAGAATCCTGCACCAGTAAACGAATTCCTTGAAAGCAATCTTGGCAAACTCCAGGAAAAAGTTCAGGAAGCAAACAAAGCTGGAAAAATCAAAGGCCCCGAAGACATGAAGGCCATCATCGGTGAAGACGCCAAAGCTGTTTTCGCCAAAGCCCCTGAATTCAGAAAAACTCTTAAAGAACCCGAATTTCGTCTCAAACTTGATGCCGAAATGATTCAGATCGGTGCCGCAGCCGGCATGGTTGATGAAGTCGTAGGGCTGCTCAACAACTGGACCTCTGGAGACATCAAAGACAGCCTGATTATAACGGCCGCTCAGTTGTTTCAGCAGAGCAAAGCTACTTTTTCTCCGGCATTTGATGACCTTCTCAAAGAAACCGCAAAATCAAAAGATCCTAAAATTGCCAAGTTCGCAGAAAACATGCTCAATGAATTTTTCCGAAATCCGATTGGCAAAGTTTTTCCTGCATTTCCGGCTGGCAAAAAAACCACCGAAGGTCAGGATCTCACCCTTGAACGCTTCAAAGGAAAAGTTCTGCTCGTTGATTTCTGGGCCACCTGGTGCCCGCCATGCCGAGCTGAAGTGCCCGAAATAGTTAAAACCTATAATGCCTACAAAGACAAGGGCTTTGAAGTAGTGGGCATTTCATTTGACCAGGAAAAAGATGCCTTTGATAAATACATCAAGGAAAACGCAATGCCATGGCCGCAGTATTTCGATGGCAAAGGCTGGGAAAACGAAGTTGGCCCAACCTATGGTATCCAGTCAATTCCGGCGATGTACCTTCTTGATGGCGAAGGCAAGGTCGTGTCAACCGACTTGCGCAGTGGCAAACTCGAAGAAGAACTCAAAAAACTTCTGAAGTGATTTTATGGTCTGGCGCCAGTTAAGCGAAGCCATGATTTTTTTCATAGCTTCCATCAAGGCAACATTATAAATCAGCAGGGCAGGGGACTTAGCAGTTTCATGCCCTGCTTTTTTGCGTTTGAACCGTTTTTTTTCGGGAGGATATTTACACATCAAGGATTTTTCCTTATAGTTAAAAAATCTGGAGGTGCTGATAAATGAAATTTTCCCGAAATATTGTGATGGCCGCACTTGCCGTTTCTCTCACTATTCCTTGCGTTCCTTCGTTCGCTGCTGACCAGGTAAAAGTACTGGTTATCGACTCAGGCAGTGACTTTACGCACGAAGCATTAAAACCCCTGGCACTTCCCCGAGACCAGGAATTCAACGGCAAACCCGGCGTTGACGACGATAAAAATGGCTATGTTGATGATATTTTTGGCTGGAATTTTGTAGATAACAGCGCAACACTGGTTAATCTCTCTGATACCCCTCCAGACTATGACACCGTTCTTCGCTGCATGGAACTCCTCGGCAAACTTCAGGCTTATGGCAAAGAAGGCATGACTCCCGAAGAGTATAAATATCTTGTCGATCACTATAAAGACAAAGAATTCTGGGCATGGGTCGGTTTTACTGGCGGTTGGGCACACGGAACCCATTGCGCCGGTATCGTATCGACTAACAACAACGGTGTTCACCTGAATGCGATCAAGCATATTCAGACCGGGGCTTCCCCCAAAGAAGAAACCGCCCAGGCTTTTACAGCCCTCAAACATGCAATGGCTCACAAGAGCAGCGTGCGTCGAAGGGTTCCAGAAGCCGCGCCCACCAAAGTTACAATTGAAGAGCTTGACCAGTATTTTACGCAGCTTGGCAACGACAACGCCAAAAAAATCAAAGCAAAGGCTGACTATATAGCATCACTGCAACCAAGACTGATCAATTGCTCATTTGGCACTGAAAACAAAAATTTGTGCGAAATGATGAAAGGCAATATGGCTCAGTGGGGTTACGAAAACCCGACCGACGAACAGGTTCAGGAAATCGTGAACCTGTTTGTCACCAAAGCTTTTCTGCCCCGTGACAAAGCGTTTTTCAGCGGCTGCAAAGATGCTCTGGTATTTATTGCCGCCGGCAACTCAACTGAAGACCTGAACATCATGGTAACTTCGCCGAATGATGTTGATATAGCAAACAAGATGGTTATTGCCGCCACTGACGAAGATCAGAAGATCGCTCCGTTTTCGTGCTATGGCAACAAAAAGGTAGACGTAGCAGTGCCGGGCGTTAATATCTTTGCAACTTATCCGAACCAGAAGATGGGTTTTATGTCCGGAACCTCAATGGCTTGCCCGAACGCTCTGCGCATGGCTTCTATGGTTCTTGCAGCCAAAGATGACCTTAAACCGGCAGAACTTAAGAAGATCCTCATGGAAACCGTTGATAAAAAAGACTGGCTTAAAGAAAAAGTTAAATCAGGTGGTGTGATCAACGTCAGCCGTGCAGTTTTTGCCGCTCAGCAGATGGTAGCCGGCAAAACCCTCGAAGAAGCCGTTAAAATTGCCCTTGAAAAAGTTGGCGATAAAGTATCAAGACCGGCTAAACGCACCAGACCAGATCTCAAAGACCCCATGGTTAAAGAACTCTATTTCTCAGTCATCAAATAAAGGCTTAGCTCAAAACCGGCTGTCAGATCAATCTGACAGCCGGTTTTTTATCAGGCCTTCATTGAAAAACTACATTAATTGAAACCTGCAAAAACAAAATAGAGTCTGTTCGACGGCCCGTGGGGAACTTTGATCATGCAGTTATCAATAAATTATTTCAAAAGAGTCGGTAAATAAATATCCTGGTGGTTGAAAGCTGGCTTTATGAAGTCGAAGCACGATAACGCAAAGAAATCAAATTGGCAGGCCCAGGCGTAATGAATGTTGAGCGAAGCATTTGGCTAAGGTTTACATAACTCTTGCAGGCGAGGTGGTCATCGGTAATACTTTGTAATTTTAACCCTGCACTCGCTTTTGGTTTACATAATATTTATTATCAGACGTTCTTTTTTGAGAATTGTTATAGCATTCGTGTCGGTGAACTACCGCCGCCATATTTACAGCAATGCCAAGAACAACTGCTAGAGAGAATCATTCAAAAAAAATGTCAATTATCCATATTGCATGACTTTTAAGACATTATTATTGAGTCCTTCAATTAAAGTCGGTTTAAACGCTGGCACCACCTATTCAGCCAGTTTTTCTTTTGAGGTTTTGTTCGATTCGGCAAAATTGACCGGGAATTGGTGTAATCAGGCTTAGTTAAATTTTGTGGTTATCGTGGTAATTTTTTATCAAGCCCAATATTGAAGTTTGCTTTGCTGTGCCAGTAAAATATCTTGACGGTTTTGTACAACCCCAATTATTATACTTCTATGAATTTATCGGATTTAACTGCTGCCGAACTGGCACAAATAGACAAAGAAAACACTTTTATAATTCTTCCACTCGGTTCTGTTGAGCAACATGGGCCGCATCTGCCGCTCGGTACAAAGTGTTTTCTCTCAGAAACAATCGCCTTCGATGCTGCCGCCAGACTCAAAAATGATGGCTACAGCATTATTATCGCTCCGACGGTTCCGTTCATGCCATGCCATACCAGTGCTGGCTTTCAAGGTTGCTTTGGTATCGGTGCCCGTACATATTCTGACGCATTGTACGAAATCGGCAGTTCTTTCAGCCGTGATGGTTTTCGTAATCTGGTGTTCGTAAATCTTTCGATTTCACCAGATGCCCTTAAGGCGGTCAGCGTATCGGTTGAAGACCTTAATACCCTGCGTTCGTTCAGAGCCATCGACCCGATGCCCCTCTGGACATTCGCCCGCAATGAACGCCTTGATGCAGCCTTAACTGAACTTGGGCTTGATTCAGGCAACGAGATCCACGCTGACGTCAAAGAAACCAGTGCGTTGCTGCATCTTGATGCCAACCTGATGCGCCCTGAAATTGCCGCCCGCCTCGCAGCCTGTTGTGTCAACCCATCCTGGGAAGTCCTGAAAGGTAATTTTTCTTTTCAGGAAATGGGTTCAAAAGAAGGCTATCTTGGCTCACCAGCCTCAGCAAACCCAGAGCTTGGCAGAGTTTTTATCGACGAGGCTGCTTTTGCCCTTGCCGAGGCAGTTAAATATGCCGCCGGTGGCAACAACATCCCTGAGTTGCCGATTCAGATTCGTATGCTCCTTAAAATGATCGATCTCGACGAAATGTAAGTTGTATACAAATCTTCAGCGGATCTGAAATCATCGAAACCATTCTGAAGGCTCCTCGTGGAGTTATGTAAACCAAAAATTCCCGAAATCATTTTTGTTTGCTCTGGCTGGCAATTCTCGCTCAAAAGCTTTAGATTTAAGCAACCCGCCTGATTGGCCGAAGCTGCGCCTTTTAAAAGACAACTTGTTAAACACAAGTGTCTTTTGATGAGAGTTACAAACTCCCCGGGAATTGCTGGGCTCTGGTAGAGTTTTTGTATCCTGACATACAGGTCTTTTGGCATCAATTCTGCGTATCTTTTCCCATGACCATATAGACCTTCTGCCCCATCTATGAACGATTTGGGAAATACATTGCTTTAGTTATGTAAACCTAAGCAAAGACTTGGTCAAAATATAAAAAACGCCAGTTTTGTAAGGAAAAATTTTAAATTTATTGCAAATTGTTCTGTTGCATCTTGACGATTCCATTCTGCATCAGTATTATTGCAATACTTTTACATCAGTTAATTGATGTCATTCCAGCGGTGGGAGGCTTTCATGTCACAGGTTCTTAATATTTACGGAGAACTTACTTTCAACAAGGCGGTCATGCGCGAAAAGCTCAGCAATAACTCTTTTGAAAAGCTTATTGCAACTGTTCAGAGCGGCAGTCCCCTTGATCAGAGCATTGCAGAAGATGTTGCCCATGCCATGAAGGAATGGGCAATCAGCAAAGGTGCAACCCATTTCACCCACTGGTTTCAACCACAACGAGGTGGCACTGCCGAAAAGCATGATGCTTTTCTCAGCTATTCTGACAATGGTGAACTGCTCGAAAGGTTTTCGGCCAAACAACTCATTCAGAGCGAACCTGATGCTTCATCCTTCCCTTCCGGCGGTATGCGCTCAACCTTTGAGGCCCGCGGTTACACCGCCTGGGACCCAACCTCCCCCGCCTTCCTTCTCGAAGTAAACAAAACCAGAACCCTGGTAATTCCGTCGGTTTTTCTTTCATGGACCGGCGACGTTCTTGACATGAAAACTCCATTCTTGAGATCGATGCGCTCATTGAATGATGTCGGAATCCGCCTGCAAAGGTTGCTGGGCAATCGTCTGGCCCGCAAAATTATCGTAAACTGCGGCCCCGAACAAGAATATTTCGTCGTTTCAAAAAAACTTTACGAAACCAGGCAGGATCTTCGAACCTGCGGCAGAACGCTCTTTGGTGCTCCTCCTGCCAAGGGTCAGCAGATGGAGGATCATTATTTTGGCTCTATTCAGGACAAAATGATCCGGTTTATGGAAGACCTCGATCATGAGCTTTATCGCCGTGGAATTCCGGCTAAAACCAGGCACAACGAGGTTTCACCGAACCAGTTTGAAATGGCCCCTCTTTATGAAGAAGCCAACCTGGCAATTGACCACAATCTGCTGGCAATGAATGTCATGAAGCAGGTTGGCTACAAGCACGATCTCATCGTTCTTCTGCATGAAAAGCCCTTTGCCGGGGTCAATGGTTCAGGAAAACATGTTAACTGGTCTATCGGCGACAACACCGGCGCCAATTTTCTCGAGCCTTCGGCTTCGCCTCTGAAGAATCTGAATTTTTTGCTCACTCTGGGCGCGGTTCTTCTGGGTGTTGATAAATTTGGCGGTCTTTTGCGTGCCTGTGTTGCTGATGCCGGCAACGATCATCGCCTTGGTGCAAATGAAGCGCCGCCCGCCATCATGTCAATCTATCTTGGTGAATATCTTACCCGTCTGATCGATGAAATTGAGAGTATGGGCAAGCCTACCGAGCAGGCTATGGCTAACATTAACATGGGAGTTCGCAATCTGCCGCGCATTTCAAAAGATTACGCTGACCGTAATCGCACATCGCCGATCGCTTTTACCGGCAACAAATTTGAATTTCGTGCCGTTGGTTCTTCACAGAACCCCTCAGAAGCTGTAACTCTGTTAAATCAGATGTGTACCTATGGCTTTTTCATCATTGAAAAGAGGTTGGCGGCCTATAAAGACAAAGACATCCGTGAGAGTGCCCTTCTCGTGTTAAAAGACGTTTTTAAAGAAACCAGGCGCGTCAGGTTTGAAGGCAACGGTTACTCTTCTCAATGGCATGAGCAGGCTGGGGTTCTGGGTCTGCCGAATGCTCGCAACACCCCTGCCGCCCTACCCGCTTACGAAGGAAAAGAAGCCATCGAACTGATGGAAAAGACGCATGTGCTGACTGAACGGGAAGTTCGGGCGCGGGTTGAGATTAAATTTGAACATTACATCAAAACCAAGGAAATCGAATATAAAGTTGCCATCGATATGGCCAGAATTCAGATTTTACCTGCGCTGACCCGTCAGATAACTTTGAGCGCCGGTGCCTGTGCTGCCCTGAAGGCTTCTGGTGTTATTTCAAAAGTGATGCTTGATGATGTAAAAAATCTCGAAAAGCTCTATGTCGAGATCAAAAAGTCGCTAGAAACCCTTGAAAAGTTGCTTGAAAAAGCTGAAAAACGCAAAACAGCGCATGCAAAGGCTGAATTATTAGCCGATGAGGTTGAAAAAGCTCTTGCCGGGTTGCGCAAAGTGGTTGATGCCGCCGAAGAAGTCGTGGCCGATGAGCTTTGGCCCATGGCCAAGTATCGGGATCTTCTTGATCACCTTT
>Ga0116171_10002598_pt1 | contig 17065 bp, 13 predicted proteins | sample AD_JPNHW2_MetaG_FD_89798 | JGI IMG/M metagenome (GOLD analysis project Ga0116171, IMG submission 89798) | Active sludge microbial communities of municipal wastewater-treating anaerobic digesters from Japan - AD_JPNHW2_MetaG | ecosystem: Engineered > Bioreactor > Anaerobic > Digestate | place... | reverse complement strand
TTTACCCGTCTTACCTGAAAGAGATTGACCAGCCGCCGCCGGTGCTGTATTACCGCGGTACTATTCTGCCACAGGATGACCTGGCTGTCGCGATTGTCGGCACCCGGAATGTGACCGCCTATGGTAAACAGCTCACCAAGGACACCGCTACTTATCTGTGCGCCAATGGGATTACGCTGGTCAGCGGGCTGGCACGCGGGGTGGATGCGATCGCGCATCAGACTGCGGTAGAGCAGGGCGGCCGTACGCTGGCGGTGCTGGGCTCCGGTGTGGATGTCATCTATCCGCCCGAACACCGCGCTCTGGCGGAAAGCATCATCACGCACGGGGCGTTAATCAGCGATTACCCGCCCGGTACACAGCCGGATGGGGTGAACTTCCCGCCGAGAAACCGGATTATCTCGGGGCTTTCACGCGGGACGGTGGTGATTGAAGCGGGCGAGAAGAGCGGCGCGCTGATTACTGCCAGGTTCAGCATTGACCAGGGCAGGGAAGTGTTTGCCGCGCCCGGGTCTGTGCTTTCGCCGATGAGCCGGGGTACCAACAATTTGCTGGCAGCTGGAGCCGTGCCGCTTACCAGCCCGACTGTCATCCTGAAACACCTGAACATTGCCCAAACCCGCCCGAACCAGGAACAGGCCAAACCTGCCCTGGACCTGGAAGAAGCGCGCATCCTGCGCGCGCTGGGGAACGATACGCTGCATATTGACGACCTATGCAGCAAGTTAGGTACGGGAGTGGAAAAACTGACCGCCCAGCTCACAATGATGGAGCTTAAGGGCTTGGTCGTACGGGCGCGGGGGATGGAATATTGTGCCAGCAAGACCTGGATACTGGATTAAAGTCTCTCCACAGACAATAAGAAAGGGTATGCGCCGGCTTGACACAAAACTGAATATGGTATTATAGGTGGGCAATTTTCAGGTATGAATATTCAGGAGCATTCTTTTGGAAGCTTATTGTCTTAAATGTAAAGAAAAACGGGAAATGCTGGCGCCTACTGCCAGTTTTACGGTGAATGGGAGAGCGATTACCAAGGGGACCTGCGCCGTTTGCGGCGGCGTAATGTCCAAACTTGGCATGACGGATGCCCACGCTGGCTTGGAAAAGCCGGTCGTTCAGAGCGCGCCAAAAAAGGAAACCCGGAAACCCGCGAAAAAGGTCGGCGCGGAGAAAAGCGCCTCAAAGAAGAACAGGGCAGGGGGAAAAGCTGCTGTTGCTGGCAGCAGAGCGCAGGGCAAGAACCTTGTCATTGTCGAATCGCCGGCGAAATCCCGAACAATTGGAAAATATCTTGGGGATAAGTATCTTGTTGTGGCTTCCGTCGGTCACATTCGTGATCTCTTGAAGTCCCAGCTGAGCGTGGATGTGGAAAATAATTTCACGCCCAAATACCGCGTCCCAAATGAAAAGAAAGCGCTGGTGCGGGAGATTACAAATCTCGCTGACCAAAGCGATAAAGTTTACCTGGCGACTGACCCCGACCGGGAAGGCGAAGCGATTGCCTGGCATCTGATGGATACGATGGGTATTTCCCCCGAAAGAACGGAACGGGTGGTATTCCATGAAATCACCAAGGACGCCATAAGCGAAGCCTTCGCGCACCCGCGTGAAATTGCCATGGATTTGGTAAACGCGCAGCAAGCCCGCCGTATCCTGGACAGGCTGGTGGGTTACGGCGTCAGCCCGATTTTGTGGGCGAAAGTCCGCGGAGGCCTTACAGCCGGGCGGGTCCAATCCGTCGCGCTGCGCTTGATTGTCGAACGCGAGCGGGAAATTGAAGCGTTTGTGCCGGTGGAATACTGGCTGATTTCGGCTGAGTTCACGCCCGATGGCAGCACGAAACATTACCATGCCAAATTGGTGCGAATTAATCAGGCTGAGCCCATCCTTCCGGATGAAGCGACCACGCTTGGAGTGGTTGAAGACCTGCGCCAGGCCAGCTATCAACTCGATTCGCTGAAGACCACGCAGAAAAATGTGTATCCCAAAGCCCCGCACATCACCAGTACGCTCCAACAGGATGCCTCCCAAAGGCTTGGATTTCCGTCCAGGAAGACGATGCTGATTGCCCAGCAGTTATACGAAGGTATCGACATCGGCAACGGCGGCGAAACAGGCTTAATCACTTACATGCGCACGGATTCTGTCCACGTCGCGCCGCAGGCTGTGCAGGAAGCGCGCAGCTTAATCCTCAGGAAATACGGCGAAGCATTCCTGCCCGAGAAGCCGCCAATCTACAAAACCAGAGCAGCCTCCGCGCAGGAAGCGCATGAAGCCATCCGACCGACCTCGGTTCTGCGCGAACCTGCCTCCATCAAGGACCACCTGACAGCGGACCAATTCAAACTCTATACTCTCATCTGGCAGCGATTTCTCGCTTCACAAATGAGCCCGGCCTTGCTGGAAATAATAACCGCTGAAATTTCAGGGAAAAGCGCTGCAAATACATACCTATTGCGCGCCTCTCACACCAGGACGCTTTTCAAAGGCTATCAAGTTTTGTTTCAGGAAGCGCCCGGGGAAGACGAACAGGACGAAGAAGAGGATGGAGAACTCCCAATCGCAGTTCTGCATGAAGGGCAGACACAGCATCTCGAGGACCTGGAGTATTCCCAGCATTTTACCCAGCCGCCGCCGCGCTTTACTGAAGCTTCACTCATCAAAGTGCTGGAAGAGAACAAAATTGGCAGACCGTCCACTTATTCGCCTATCATCTCCACGATATTGGCGCGCGGGTATGTTACGACTGAAAAGAAGAGCCTCATCCCGACTGAAACAGGTTTCCTGGTGAACGACCTGGTGGTCGAGTTCTTCCCATCGATTGTGGATATTCGTTTTACCTCCGAAATGGAGGATGAGCTGGATAAAATCGCTGACGGAAAACAGGGTTGGGTGGATGTCATCCGCGAGTTTTACCAGCCTTTTGAAGCCAGCCTGAAATTCGCCCAGGAAAATATGCCCGAAAAACGCATAGAGCCGGAAAAACTGGGCCGAGCCTGCCCACAGTGCGGAAGCGAATTGGTTCTGCGCAATGGCAGATTTGGCAAATTCGTCAGCTGCAGCGCGTATCCAAACTGCAAGTACACTGAGAACCACCTGGAAAGGATAGGCGTTGTTTGCCCGACCTGTAAGGAAGGCGATGTGGTGCGCAAACGCACGCGTAAAGGGCGCGTTTTTTACGGCTGTTCCCGTTATCCAGATTGTGACTTTACTTCCTGGGATGAACCGCTAAAACAAAGCTGTCCGCAGTGCGGGGGAGTTTTGGTCGCGAAGAACAAACACTTTGCCCGCTGCCTGGCTTGCTCAGAGGTCTTTACGCTCGAATCCCTCAAATCCGAACCGGATTAATCTGGTATAAATCCTGCAACTCACCAATCAGAGCATTCTTTGACTGTGAGGTGCAGGATTATGGAGAATTTCATCGATTTTTTGAAGCAGAAGCTCAGCGTCCCGAGAAACATGGCTGTAGCCGCGGGACTGTTGGGTATCCTGCTTGGCTTGTTAATTGGATGGGTCGTTTTGCCTGTGCAGTGGACCGATACCAACGCGGAGACCATGCGCGCCGATTTGCAGGTGGATTACCTGCGCATGGTGATTACCAACTACAACCTAACCTTTGATGCTGCCAAAGCCAAACAGCTCTACCAGGAATTGGGCAAAAGCGCCGGCGCAACCCTCACCCTGGTCCAGGCTGACCCGCAGTTCCTGAACGCTGACCAAATCAACCGCTTTATTACTGCCGTTCAGGCGGAACCCGCCGAAGCGCTGCCGCCGGATGAAAACCCGGACCAGACCGGTGCCGACACCGCAGGAAGCCCGCTCAAGGTAGGCTTAATTCTGCTGGGTTTGTTGGTGGTAGGAGCTGCCGGCGTGTATATGTTCTATTTGCGCCCCAGAACCAAACCGGCTGGAACACCGCTGCAGCAAGCCAGGCCGGCTGCCGTACCGCAAGCGGTTCCCCGGGCCTCCGGCGCGACAGCGCAAACCCAGGGGGTGCAAACCAACGGAAAGTCTGCGGCGAATCATGGAAGCGCGGCGCAACCAGAAGTACCTGCCTATGAGAGTCCGGCTTATGTTCGTCCGAATGGGAAAGGCACCCAGACCCTGGAAAAACCTATCGCGCAGTTTATGCCCACCTATATGTTTGGTGATGACCTGTATGACGAGTCCTTCACGTTTGATGCCCCCAACGGCGAATTCCTGGGGGAGTGCGGCGTCAGCATTTCGGACATTATTGGCGTTGGGGAGCCTAAAAAGATATCGGCGTTCGAGGTTTGGCTGTTTGACAAGAATGATATTCAGACCGTCACCAAGGTGATGATGAGCGAGCATGTCTTCCATGACCCGGTGCTCCGCCAGCGTCTGGAAATGAAGGGCGAACCCATTCTGGCTGAAGCCGGCAGGCTGTTTACGCTGCAGACCGCCAGCCTGCGCATGGAAGCCCGCATTGTTGATCTTACCTACGGCGATTTGCCCTTGCCTCCGCAGAGCTACTTCCAACGCGCGACTATCGAACTGGCGGTTTATCGTATTTAGCCGCCCAGGAAAACAAAAAAAGCTGAGGTGCAGTTCGCCCTCAGCTTTTTTGTTGTTTTTTCTTTATTCGATTTTGATAATGGTGAATTCCAGTGTTCCGCCTGGAGTTTGTACTCTCACGGTCTCCCCCGGGCGTTTCTCCAGCAGGGCGGCGCCAATTGGCGACTCGTAAGAAATTTTCCCGAGCATCGTGTTCACTTCACTGATACCCACCAGCTCAAAAACTTCTTCGTCCTCGTTCCCTTCACGGACGGTCACCTTATTCCCGATTTGGACTTTATCGGAACGAACTTTTTCTTCATCGACAACCTCGGCGTTCGCGAGGATGCTCTCAATTTCCAGGATGCGGCCTTCCAGGAAGCCCTGGTCTTCCTTCGCGGCGATATAATCCGCGTTTTCGGAAAGGTCGCCCATCTCGATTGCGCTCTTCAGCCGGCGTGAAATATCCTGTCGGCGGGGTCCTTTCAACTCTGCCAGTTCTGCCTCCAGTTTGGCTTTCCCTGTTTTGGTGATGATGAGTGGATTCTTCATAAAAGTTTGGTTCTGCTTTCTAAGGTAATACGTCCGCTTCAAACAGACGTTTATATTCATCGATGGCAAAGCGATCGGTCATCCCGGCGATGTAATCGCAGATAGTCCTTTCCAGCCCGCGTTCCGGTACCAGGTCCTGAACGCCAGCCGGCAGCGTGGCAGGCATTTTTTGATAGATCCCGAAAAGTTCCGTGATAATCTTTTCCGCTTTCGCGGACATGCGCACCACTCGGAAATGCCGGTAAAGGTTCGCGAACAGGAAATCTTTCAGTTCCCGGTTGCGGCGGTACATATCCTCGCTGAATCCCACCACATTATACGGCAGTTTCTGGATTTCCAGGACGGATTTGACATTGCTCTTGCGCAGATAGCGGTCAATGGATTGGATCAGGTCGGTAACTTCGAAGTTAATCAGGCGGCGGATAATCTGATGGCGGGAGAGTTCGTCCAGACTCTCCGTTTTGCGGCGTCCGATACTCTCGTTGATAATCTCCCAAATGGCGATACCGTCCAACTGGGTGGGCGTGATCATCCCGGAGCGCAAGCCGTCATCCAGGTCGTGGGAGGTATAGGCCAGTTCGTCCGCTACGTTGGCGATTTGCGCTTCCAGGTGCCCGCGCAGCTCGGGGTTGTAATCTTTTGCGTCCGCGATGTCGTAGTCGGTTTCGTGTTTGACCATGCCTTCCACGACTTCCCAACTCAGATTTAAGCCGGGAAAATCCGGGTAGCGGTTTTCCAGCGTGGTAACGATGCGCAGGGACTGCTGGTTATGGTTAAAACCGCCGTAATCCCGCATCAGACGGGCAAGGGCTGCCTCCCCTGAGTGCCCGAAAGGCGGGTGCCCCAGGTCATGCGCCAGGCAGATCGTTTCCACCAGGTCCTCGTTGGCGCCGAGCGACCGGGCAACTGAGCGTCCAATTTGGGCGACCTCCAGGGAATGCGTCAGGCGCGTGCGGTAATAATCGCCTTCGTGGTTGATAAAAACCTGGGTCTTGTATTCCAGGCGGCGGAAGGCGGTGGTGTGCAGAATGCGTTCCCGGTCCCGCTGGAAACGAGTGCGGAAGTCCGCTTCTTCTTCCGGGTAGACGCGGCCTTTCGAGTCTTTACTGTGTACGGCGTAGGGCGCCAGAGTCTGATTTTCGGTTTCTTCCAGCTGCTGCCGGGTGTAAATCATAGGTCATTATCCGTTTCCGCGCTCAAGCGCATAGCATTGCCACCATTATAGCGGGCAAGCGGAGATAGCATCGTGGAGTCGGTGTACAAAGCGCTCATCAGCCAATTGTGGTTCCGATGGGCATTCCATCCAGGCAATCTGCCAGATTGCGGGGCTTCCTTCCGGAGAAAATTACCGCTTTCATGCCGGGCAGCCGCCGGCACAGGCTTTGCATCAACTGGACTTTGCTCAGCATCCCGCCGGTAACGTCCAGGCTGGCGGAACCCTGCAGGAAGTCGGCATTATCAGCGTCTTTGCTGAGAAAAGGTAGCGGCTGCTGATTAAGCGGAAAGTCCGCGAAAACCGCCTCTTCTTCGCCTGCCAGCAGGATTTTGGCGGGTTTGAGGACAAGCGCGAGGTGAAAGAATAAGTCTTCGGTGGAAAAAATTGTTCCACCAAGCGCCCGGTCAATCACGACGTCGCCGTATACCAGGGGAATCAGCCCGTTGGATAGTGCGCTCCGGAGCGGGGCAAGCTCCCAAGACTGAATTTCGTGCTGGTCTGTCACCACAGACGCGGAGGGTGGGAAAGAAAGTACCGGCAGCTGCGCTTGCAGGCAGGCTTCAACCACGATTTGGTTCAGTCGGCGCGCACTGGCCCACACCTTCTGATAACCCTGCCAGTCCGCGGGGGTAAAGACACCGTTGCGCGTGCCTGCCAGGCGGGCGGCGTGGTGCCCGAATGAACCCGAGCCGTGCCCTAACAGCAGCTTCAGGTTTGGGTGCTTTCCGCGTATCCGGGAGATTTCCGCCAGCAAGTCCGCCAACATCGCAAAGTCAGCGGTCTCGGCGCGGTCTTTATCCGTGATGAGCGACCCGCCCAATTTGATGAAAATCAAATCAGGATTGAGGTTGGTATCAAGCATGCCGGGGCTCCTGCTTGAGCAGGGTTTGGTAGACGTGCGGCGCGCCGGCTTGCAGCAAGGCAGCCCGCACCTGGTCCAGCGCTTCAGGCTGCACCAGGGCAAGCATGTGCCCGCCTTTTCCGCCGCCGGTTAATTTGGCTCCTAAGGCGCCAGCTTTCCGCGCGGCGAAAACCAGCGCATCCAGCTCCGGGCAGGAGAGGTTCAAGCGCGAAAGCAGTTCCTGGTTGGCGTTCAGAGCCTCGCCCAGAGCGGGCAAATCCCCCTGGTTCAGCGCGTACACGCCTTCCATGCTCAGCTGACCTATGTCGCGAAGAATTGGCCCGATACCCCCCGGGTTTTGCGTGTAGTCTTGCGCCAACTGACTGACCGTCTGAGCGGTGGCTTTCTTCACGCCGCTGTCTGCTACCAGGAAATGCAAATCCCCGGCAGGACGGATGACCGCAAAACCGCGGTCCCTGGCAAAAATAATCGGCTGTTCGTAAACGACCACGGTGTTGTCAATGCCGGAGGGCGTGCCGTGCATCAAGGTTTCAGACTTGTAGGCCAGCGCGTTCAACCGTTCCGTATTGAGCGGATGACCAAGAAAGGCAGAAAAAGCGCGCATCACAGCCACAGCCAGCGCGGCGCTGGCGCCTAAGCCGCCTGAAATGGGAATCTCGCAGTTGAGCTGCAATTTACAGGTGGGCAGGCGTTCGATTTCCAGTTCGGTCAGCACCAGGCTGAGCGCGCTGCGGATGAGGTTGTTTTCTGGCAGCGCGGACCATTCATCATCCAGGTCCAGCTCGCGCGCAAAGACGTGAATCCTGCCCGAGGGAGCGCCAATCCAGGCTTCCACTGCGGCGCGGGCCCGTAATCCGGAAAAGGGAATTGCCAGAGCGGGTTCGCCATACACTACAGCGTGCTCGCCTAATAAAATCAATTTCGCGCAAGCGCTTGCAGCAATTGCCGGCATTTGTTCTCCTTAGAAAAAGAAGTAGAGAATAACCACGACGGACAAAGCCCATAACAGAACGGTGATTTGCAGCGGGCGGTCATTCAGGAGTACTTCCTCTGGCGAGGAAGCCAGGCTGCTGTTCTGCAGGATGACCATGTACCGGAAAATCCCGTACAAAACGAATGGGATTGTGAACATCATCAAGGTGTTTGTTCCATCCGGGTGGGATGAAAAGGTATACAGGCAGTAGGTGATGAGGATGCCGCTCAGAATGACCACAAGCAGGTTATTGAGCAGCGGTACTGTGTATCCGTACAAAACCTTGCGGTGTTCGCCAGCTTGATCTTCCAGCAGCTTGATTTCTGACAGGCGCTTGCCAAATCCAAGATATAACGCGAGCAGGGTTGTGAGGACGAACAACCACGGGGAAAAGTAGTTGACCTTGATTACAATCACACCGGCTGCCACCCGCAGCACAAAACCGAGGGCTATGACCATCACGTCAATCAGGATGAACTTCTTCAGCCACTTGGAGTATGAAAGCATTAACGCGGTATAAACCAGGCAGATCATTCCAAATTTCACTGAGAGCGCGAACGCCGCCGGGAAGCTGAGCAGAACCAGAATTACCGCAAAAATGCGGGCGCTGCGCAGGCTCAATCTGCCGCTGGCAATCGGGCGATTCTTCTTCTGAGGATGCAAGCGGTCTGCTTCCACGTCCAGAATGTCGTTGATCGTGTAGGTGAGCCCGGAAACCAGGCAAAACAGGACCACCGCGGCAAGTACACGCAGCAGCGGCTCCAAATCCAGCAGCTGCCGGTCGAAGACCAAACCCGCGAAAATTACCAGGTTCTTGATCCATTGCTTTGGACGCAAGGTTTCCAGATAAGCGTTCACGGGAATTATCTTATCACAAAGCAACAAAAGGCTTTTCGATGTCAGGGCTAAATAGAAATGTCCTAATTCGTGGATGAGTCATCCGGACGGGTTTTTCCTCGTAACGAACCGCTTTGTTTCTTCTTTTCTATCATGTTTTATGCTTTCCCAAACCCTGCCTCTTCCCCGGCGGCAAGCGGATCTATTTTGCCTTGGCCGCGCCGCTGGAGAAGGGAAACGGTTGATGGACGGCGGCTCCCGCTGTCCAAGATCAACTCCCCGTTCCAGCGAGCGTTCCTGAGAAGTATTGGTTAATTTTCGTTCGCTGGGAAGTGGGGGACGAGAGGAATCGCTGCTGCTACCTTGTGTCACGGTATTTTTATTCCTTTGTAAAAACACGGGGGTATCGAATGAAGTTTTCAAAGCTCCCAATCATCACGAGAGCATTTCTATTTTGCTATTTCAAGACAGTCTTGCTTTGTTCTGCTGCCCGGGCTTATCGATTCGCACCGCTGGCATAAGCGGATACAATAGAAGCATGAAGAGGATTAGACTGGACCAACACCTGGTAAACCTGGGGCTGGCGGAAACCCGCACCAGAGCCCAAAGAGCCATCGACGAAGGTCTTATCAAGGTGAACGGCTCAATCGCGGTGAAAGCCTCGCAGCTTGTCCAGCCGGATTGTTCGGTGGCGCTGCTGGCGCAGCCCGAATTTGTTTCCCGGGCGGGGGCAAAACTGAAAGCCGCCCTGGACAGCTTCAAGGTCAGCCCTCTGGCCAAAGTATGCGCGGACGTCGGCACGTCCACGGGAGGGTTTACGGACTGCCTGCTGCAGCGCGGCGCAAGCAAAGTTTTCGCGATTGACGTCGGGCAGGACGAACTGCACACCAGCCTGCGCAACCATCCTCTCATCGTGGTGATGGACCGCACCAACGCCCGCCACCTGAGCCGCCTGCCAAAAATCCCTGAACTGGTCACCATCGATGTATCTTTCATCTCACTGGACTTCATATTGCCTGCGGTCCGGGGCTGGTTTGAGGGGAAACCAGGCGATGTGATTGCGCTGGTAAAGCCGCAGTTTGAGGCCGGCATGGAAGAAGTGAAGAAAAACCGCGGGGTCATCCGGGATAGAGCCATCCACGCCCGCGTACTGCGGCATGTCCTGACGCAAGCGCAGGCGCTGGGCTACGTGCCGGCGGGACTGATAACTTCGCCGATTAACGGTTCGGACGGGAATAAAGAATTTTTGTTGTGGCTGCGATTGGGCTGCGGCGGAGACTGCCTCGATACGGACGAGGCGATTGCGCGGGTAATCCCCTCAGAAATCAGCTGAAGAAATCGATTATACTCAATGCGCCTATGGAAAAAATCCGCAATTTTTGTATCATCGCGCATGTAGATCACGGCAAATCCACTCTGGCGGATCGGATGCTGCAGCTTACCGGCACTATTTCGGACCGCGATATGACCGAGCAAGTGCTCGATACCATGGATTTGGAGCGGGAAAAAGGCGTTACCATCAAAGCCTCCGCGGTCAGGATGATTTACCACAGCCGCGACGCCCAGGATTACGAATTCAACTTGATTGATACCCCGGGGCACGTGGATTTTAACTATGAAGTCAGCCGCGCGCTGTATGCTTGCGAAGGCGCGGTGTTGGTGGTGGATGCCACCCAGGGCATCGAAGCCCAAACGCTCGCCAACCTCTACCTTGCCCTGGACGCCAACCTGGTCATCATTCCGGTAATCAACAAGATTGACCTGCCCAGCGCGCAAGTGGAGGCGGTCAAAAAGGACCTCACTAACCTCCTGGGAGTGACCGGGGACGAAATTATTCCCATCAGCGCGAAAACCGGCCTGAACGTCGAGCTGGTATTGGAAGCGATTGCCCAAAAAATCCCGGCGCCTACGCGGGATATCGACGCTCCGCTGCGCGCGCTGATTTTTGACTCCCACTATGATTCTTATAAAGGCGTCATTGCTTATGTGCGCGTTTTCAACGGCCATCTGACCAGCGGGGATAAAGTTATGATGATGGCGAATGGAATCCGCGTTCAGCCTGTCGAAATTGGCATTTTCTCGCCGAACCTCTTTCCGATTGATAAACTCGAAGCGGGTGACGTTGGTTATGTCGCTACCGGGCTCAAAACCGTGTCGGAATGCAGGGTTGGCGATACGATTACCAACGCTGTTCACCCGGCGGAACACGCGCTGCCAGGCTACCGCCAGGCCAAACCAATGGTCTATGCCGGCGTGTACCCGACTGAAGGGGAGGATTATCCCAATCTTAAAGAAGCGCTGGAAAAACTGCAGCTGAATGATGCCTCGCTGGTATATGAACCGGAAACCAGCGAAGCGCTGAACTTCGGTTTCCGCTGCGGCTTTTTGGGATTGTTCCACATGGAAATTATCCAGGAGCGGCTGGAGCGGGAATACAACCTGGATGTGGTCTTTACCGCGCCTTCCGTTGAATACGAAGTCCAGCTTACTAACGGGAACACCATTATCGTAGACTCCCCGGCGGACCTGCCGGATGAAGGCCTGATTACCGAAATCCGCGAACCCTGGATGGAACTGAACGTTTTTTCCCCGACCGAGTACTACGGTGTGGTGATGGACCTGGTGCGGCGCAAACGGGGCGTATACATCTCCGAAGAATATCCGTCGGCCAATCGCGTCCAGTTGAACTTTGAAATTCCGCTTTCGGAAATTATCGTGGACTTCTTTGACTTGCTCAAGTCCGGCACGCGCGGCTATGCTTCCATGGACTATCAATTCCTCGAGTACCGGGCAGGCAATCTCGTCAAGCTGGAATTCCTGCTGAACGAGGAAAAAGTGGACGCGCTGACCGCGATTGTACATAAAGACGACGCCTACCATAAAGGGCAGGCGTTGGTAAGCAAGCTGAAAGAAATCATCCCGCAGCAGCTGTTCGTCATCCCGATTCAAGCCTACTCGCAGGGCAGGGTCATCTCGCGCGCGAACGTCAAGGCAATGCGCAAAGACGTTCTGGCGAAATGCTACGGGGGCGATATCACCCGCAAGAAAAAGCTGCTGGAAAAGCAGAAAAAAGGCAAAAAGCGCATGAAAATGGTCGGGAGCGTAGAGATCCCACAGGAAGCGTTTATGGCTATCCTTAAACTGGAGAACTGATGCCGCAGCAGGATGAAAAGCGCCGGTCGGCGGATTTCTTACGATGGCTGCTGCCGCTTCTTGTCACCGCAGCGGCAGTTTATTTTGTTGGAAGGGAGATTGATTTTTCCCAGGTAGGCGAGGCTTTCGCGCGGATATCCCTGTCTAACCTGCTGCTGGTGCTGGGGCTGTTTGCTTTGAGCCTGGTCTTGCGCGTCGTGTGCTGGTATTTTCTGCTGGAAGGCGGGTTCACTTTCAAGGAAGCGTTTTATGGGGTGAACGCCGGCTACCTGCTGAACAACGTGCTCCCGCTCAAGCTGGGGGAATTCGGGCGCGCCGCGCTGTTGGCAGGCCGAGGCAAGGCCGGCTTTTTATCGGTATTTGCCAGCATCGTGACGGAACGGGTGCTCGATTTCTTTCTGGCAGCGTTTTTCTTTCTGGTCAGCCTGCCCCTGGTCGTTACCAGCCAATCTGTGAAGACGCTGGCAATTGTTATCCTGGCGCTGACCGTGGTTGGGATGCTGGGCGCCGCGCTGGCTGCGAAAAACAAACAGCGCATTTCTGATTCCCTCAGCGCGCGCTGGGCGGAAAAACCTCGATTGCTTGGGCTGCTTCCCCGCGCGATGAACTTTCTGGAAGGCTTCCGAATCTTGCTGCGGCCGGGGCGTTTCTTCGCGGCGCTCCTGCTGCTGGCTGCCAGTTGGGCAAGCTCGATGGCAGAAGTATGGGTCCTAACGCGCGCGCTCATTCCGCAAAGCCAATGGTGGTGGGGAATATTCGTGACTTCGGGCAGCGCGTTCGCAAACGCGCTCCCCACCGCGCCGGCCAGCATGGGTGTCTACGAAGCCGCCAATGTCGCCGCCTTCAGCGTTTTGGGCGTGGACCAATCGACGGCGCTGGTTATCGCGCTGATTTTGCACGCGGTGCAGTTCCTGGTTACAAGTTTGTTGGGTATGCTCGGAATTTACCTGCTGGGCGACAGCCTTGGCAAACTCAGCAAGAAAGCGCTGAGCTGGAAACAGCAGCAGGAAAAAGCCGGATGAAAGTGCTGATATCCTCCACCTACTTCACGCCGTATTCCTCGGGTTTGTCGGTTTATGCGCACCGGCTGGCTCAGGGTTTGGTCTCACTCGGGCACGAAGTGGTGGTACTCACCTCCCAGCACCAAGCAGAGCTGCCCCTGGAAGAGTCCTTACAAGGCTTTAGGGTGGTGCGTCAACCAGTACGCTGGCGCCTTTCCAAAGGCGTGTTGATGCCGGGGCTGATGAAAACCGCGCGGGAATGGATAAGCTGGGCGGACGCGGTCAACCTGCACCTTCCGCAGTTCGAAGCGATATCCTTGGCGCGTGAAGCCAAAAGGCAGGCGAAACCCATAATTGTGACCTACCACTGCGACCTGGATCTCCAAGGAGGCTGGTTTAACCGTCTGGCCGGCTTGGTCACGCAGTCCTTGAGCGCGCGGGTGTTGGATATGGCTGACCTCATCGTGCAAAACTCGCTGGATTACGCCCGGAATTCGCGCTGGCTGCAGCCGCACCTGCCGAAAATTCGGGAAGTGCACCCGCCGGTTGAGATGATCAAGGCCGACCCGGCGGACATTCAGCGCTTTAAGCAGAAGCGCGGCATCGCAGAAGGCGAACGCGTCCTCGGGCTGGCCGGCAGAGCCGCGGCGGAAAAAGGCTATGAATACCTGATTGAAGCCATGCCGCAAATCCTGCAGCGTTTCCCAACCGCGCGCATCCTGCATGCCGGAACCTGGAAAGGCGTCATAGGGGAAGAACAATACCAGGCACGCATTGAGGAAATGGCGAAGCCGCTGGGCGAGCGCTGGCATTCGGTCGGATACCTGAGCGATGAAGAATTCCGGGCGTTTTTTGGCGCTTGCGATTTACTGGTGTTTTCCAGCCTGAACAGCACGGAATCGTTTGGCATCGTGCAAATTGAAGCCATGCTGCAGGGCACGCCCGTAGTCGCGTCGGATTTACCGGGAGTGCGCCAGCCGGTCCTGAAAACCGGAATGGGGCGCATCGTCCCGCCGCGCGATTCCTCTGCGCTGGCGGATGCGATTTGTTCCGTGCTGACGGAAGGTCCGCACGCGTATGCCGCCCCGGCAAAGTACCTCGAATCTTTTGGGATAAACCAGGCGGCGCTCCGCTATCATGCGCTGCTCGAGACGCTGCTGGCATGAAAACGCGTTTAGATCCCGCCTTGCTGGACGAAATCGCCTGGAAGCATCTTTCCACACTGCCCTACTTTCGAGGTATGCTGCGCGCTGTGGAGCACAGTCTGTACGCCCGATTCGAGCTGCGGGCTCCCATCCTGGATATTGGCGCGGGGGACGGCAACTTCGCGGCGGCGCTCGGAAGCGACGCGAACAGCCTGGGTGTGGACCCCTGGTATGAACCAATTCGGGAAGCAGCGGCTCTGGGGGGCTACCGTATGCTGGTGCAGGCAGAAGGCGCCGCGCTGCCAGTAGGTGACGCGAAATTCCCATGCGCCATAAGTAACTCCGTGCTTGAGCACATCCCCGATGTGCAGCCGGTGCTGGACGAAGTCAGCCGCGCGCTAACGCCGGATGGAGTTTTCTACTTCACAGTGCCAAACCAGCGCTTTAAGAGCGATTTGTGGGGCTGCGCAGTGCTGAGCAAGCTCGGGATGCGGGGCTTGGCGGAAAGATATTCGTTGTTTTTCAACCGCATTGCCCGGCATCATAACCTGGATAAACCCGAGGTATGGGTCGCGCGGCTCCATAAAGCGGGCTTCGCGCAGGTGGAGCATTGGAATTATTTCCAGGTCAAGGCTATGAGAATGCTCGAACGCGGGCATGCCGCAGGTCTGCCCAATTTGCTGTGGAAGAAGCTCTTCGGCAAATGGGTGTTATTCCCCAAGCGTAGAAATCCTTTCTTGCGCTACAAGCGCCTGCGCCCGCTGCTGGACAATCCCTTGTGTGAGGACGGCACCTGCACCTTTTTCGCCGCGAGGAAAGGCTCATGAGCTTCCTGCGGAAATGGTCGTATTACGGCTGGTCGCTGCTCGAAATGGCTTTCGGTTTTCGCGATTGGGGCAAAGCGGCGCGCTTGTTCCTGCGTAAAACAGGACAGGAGCCCGTGGTTCTGCGTCTGCGCCGGCAAGATGCCCGCATACTGGTGCGCAGCCGGATGGATGCCTGGTCCGTGAAAGAGACTTTTTTAGACCGCTTCTACACACGGTACGGCACCGAAATTCAGGCGGATTGGACGCTTGTGGATATCGGCGCCGCTATTGGGGAGTTCACCATCTTTGCCGCTCAGCAGGCGGCACGAGGGAAGGTGGTCGCGTTCGAACCGAACCCGCAGTCATTCTCCCTGCTGCAAGAAAATCTGAAGTTGAATTCCATCCGGAATGTGCAGGCTGTACTCGCCGGCGTATGGAGCCAGCCCGGTATGATGACGCTGGACGCCGTCAATGGCGAACCCTTGCAGGCTCAGACCCGCTTCTCGGAAGCGGAGCTCGGGAGCGGTCAGGGCGTTCCGGTGCTTACGCTCGACCAGCTGCTGGAAAAATACGCGCCGCAAGGCGTCGACCTGCTGAAAATGGACTGCGAAGGGGCGGAGTACCCCATCCTGTTCTCCGCCAACGCGAAGACCCTTGGCGCCGTCAGGAGAATTGTTATGGAATACCATGACCTGGACGAAAGTCAAAACCATCATGAATTGGCGGGATTTTTGCGGCAGGCCGGCTTTGAGGTGCATTTATCCGCCAACCCTGTGCATAAGGAAATTGGCTACCTGTACGCCTGGTTTCCGCCTGAATTTGCCAGATAGGCGCTTTCCGGGCTAAAATACGACAAACAAAACGCATCCTGTTTCTTCGCAATAGGATTGGGCAAGATGGAAAACCGACCTGCGTCTGACGAGACCGAAATTACAATCCTCGAGTACCTGAAATCACTGCTGGCGCGTGGTGCCGGGCAGGGGCAGGGTAGTGTCGGCGCGGCGGCTGCGGAAGTGGACCAGGAGCCCTCCACCGAAAGCGCTGCAGCAGCGGTGAGGGACGCGGTAAATTTTCCCTGGTTTTCCACTGGCGCGGTTTTGCTCGCTCTTATTGCCCAGTTATTTGCCGTCAACCGCATGGCGCTCTTCAGCCTGCTTTTTTTTGCCGCAGCGGCTGCCTGTCTGTTGCTGGGTTTGCGGGCAAAGGAGTGGAAGCTTCCGCTCAACTCAGGTTCGCCAGAACCCTGGCAGTTTTTCACTGGCAAAACATGGCTGCTTTTTCCCGGCCTTGCGCTTGGAGCTGCAGCCTTCTTTCTGTTTCGCCCGCAGCGCTTCACGCTTACTGCCACACTCTGCTGGGCGGCGGCAGTAACTGCTGTCTTGCTTGCGTTCTGGAACAAAGCCGCCAGGGACAAAACAGCGCGCGCCCCCTTAAACCTGCGAATTCAGAAACTGCTGAAAGAAGAGCGCGCCTGGTTCTTTATGCTGCTACTGGTCAGCGCCGTGGTCGCATGGTTTTCGTTCGCCCATCTCAAAGCAGTGCCGCCGGAATTGGTCAGCGGTGAGGTGGACCATATCTACAGTGTGCGGGACGTGCTCTCAGGGAATGCCGTGCTGTTGCATTCGCGCAACCTGGTGAGCGAACCGCTCCAATACCTGTGGGGCGCGCTGTTCAGCTTCGCCGCGGGCGGGCAGACAGGTTTTGTGGAGCTTAAGGCCGCTTACGCGCTGGCGAACCTCGCGGCGCTGTATTTCATCTATCGCTTGGCTGCGGACCTTTTTGACCGCTGGGTAGGTTTGACGGCGGCTTTGTTGCTGGGGATATCTTTCTGGCAAATCATCCAAACCCGTGCGCTGCTCGGTTCCGGGCTGGTGCTGCCGTTGGCTTGCGCTGCGCTGTATTTCCTATTCAGCGGCTTGCAAAAACACCAGGCCAACGATTTAGCTCTCTCGGCGCTTTTTGCTGGCTTGGGACTGCTTACAAATAAAATATTCCTGATTTT
>Ga0116171_10002595_pt1 | contig 17070 bp, 19 predicted proteins | sample AD_JPNHW2_MetaG_FD_89798 | JGI IMG/M metagenome (GOLD analysis project Ga0116171, IMG submission 89798) | Active sludge microbial communities of municipal wastewater-treating anaerobic digesters from Japan - AD_JPNHW2_MetaG | ecosystem: Engineered > Bioreactor > Anaerobic > Digestate | place... | reverse complement strand
TTTCAAAGGCACCTGCAATAACCGCATCCATTGGTGCTGAATAAAGAGCCCCGGGGAGACTCAGGGAGATGAAAACAAACAGAGATAAAATGTTTTTCTGCATTGATTACTCCTATGTGTTAAACTTTTTAAGATAAAAGTAATATATAAAAATTAAATTTCAAGTAATTTTAGTCTATTCTCAATGTACGACATTTACATGGTGTTTCGATTATTAAGACCGGAGAAAAAAAAGAAGTGCGCTAAACAAATATTTACCTTCTCTGTTTGACTATAACATTTCACGAATGAATTAAACCATAGCGCCGTCTCCGTGAAGACGGAGATCCATTTCTATTATTAATTTAAGTTTTATATTAACTATGGATTCCCCTCTACACGGGAATGATATGTGGTATAAGATAAAAAACAGGTCTAACTCAATCGTTAACTGCAATAATATTATATAACTAAAAAAATTTCAATCTGTTTACAATATTTCCGTTACAGAACTTCCGAAAGTACGATTCCCGGGATTGTGAAGTTAACGTAATTATGCTTTAAGTTTGTATTCATTATGCAGGATAAGTTGAAAGGCCAGCCAAAGGGGCGTTTCCGTGCGCAGGAGAGACACAGCTACCTGATAATATCCTCAATCCATTCAACCTTTCCGTCTTTGATTATAATAAGATCAAAACGGATTGTGTATTCCTTTGAACTGTACTCCGTATTTTTAAGAAGATAATACTTTGCGGATGCTCGCAGTTTTTTCTTTTTGCTTTCTGTTATGGAATAAATACCACCGCCGAAAGCTTCGGAATTTCTCGCTTTTACCTCGGCAAAAACCACGAGCTTGCCCTTCACCGCGACAATATCTATCTCGCCGCTCCGCCCTGCGTAAAAATTTCTGCTTATTATTGAAAATCCATTGGATTCAAGAAAAGTACAGGCGGCAGATTCACCCGCCGCCCCGAGGCTTTTGTTATAGCCGTGCGGCACTAGAAACCCCAGAGAACATCAAACAGGTTGATCCCGGCCTCTTTCTCATTGAGAACTTTTGTAATATATTTCGTGGTATCTTCAAGAAGATTGATGATCTGTGTTTCCGCAATCTGTTCATGCTTTGTATTGAAAATCAGTTTTATTATAGGCCTCAGCGGCTTTTCTGTCACGGAACCTATCACAAGACCGATTGTCTTGTCATTCAATTCGACAAGAGATCCAATCGGGTAGACAGACATTCTTGAAAGAAAAATTTTCAGGATCTCCGGATCAAATTTATTAACTCCGCTTGCCAGAAGATTTTTCATCGCATGGTATGCCCCGACTTTCTCCCTGTAACTTCTGTTCGATATCTGTGATTCATAGCTGTCCGCTATGGCTGCAATTCTTGCATACTCATCAATCTCTTTGCCCTTTAAACCCCGGGGATATCCCTTGCCGTCAAACTGTTCATGATGCTGAAGAGAAATGTGGGCCATTCTGTCATTGATGTTGGGATAACTTTTTAAAGCCCTGTACCCGTGAACCGGGTGAGCCTTTATCATCTGGTATTCGCTATCCGTAAGGTTTGACTGCTTATGGACTATATAAACCGGAACCTTTGTCATTCCGGCATCAATAAGTATTGTTCCCGTTCCAAGCTCAAGCAGCTGCCGGTCATTATAATTCATCGCCTGGCCGATAATAAGGCTGTAAAAAGTAACATTGACCGAATGAGTAACGAGATAGTTTCTCTCTACATCATCAAAGCCGTTGAGGAAAAGAAAAACATTGCTGTTTTCTTTCAACATATCTATTATATTACTTACTGCCTTCTGTATAGCCGGCAGATCGATCGAGTGATCCTTCCTGATCGCAGAATAAACCTGTTCAATAAGATAACATGCATTACTATGAATCTCGATGAGTCTCTTCCTCATATTCAGAAGCTGCTCATATCTCTCCAGAACCTGGTCGCTTTTTAAAGAAACACTTGATCCTGTTTCCGCCCCCGGCAGAAGAACATCACCCATTGTTTCCACATGGGGAACCCCCCATTTCATAAGTTTTTTTATATCATCTTCCTTCAACGGAACATTAGGGCCGATCAGAACATTCTCGCTATCTATGTAGACAACTTTACTGAAAACCATTCCCGGTTTCAGATCCTCAACTGATATTTTCTTCATTTCAGTCATTCAAGAATCCTGAATTATTTATTTTTTGTCTGAGATCAGAATTAATCCGGTAACAATATGCCATCACTGCAGATACAGCTCCAAATAGACTTTCCGGGATAGCATCCCCGGCATTGAACCTGGATAATATTTCAGTTAAATCTTCATCTTTGTAAATAGTAATTTTCTTTTCTTCAGCAATTTTTAACATTTTTTCAGCCAGAATTCCCCTGGCAACAGCTATTACCTTCGGTGCGTCTTTATCATATTGAAGCGCTACACTTTTATCCATAAGTCCCGCTGAATTTAAATCAGATCTTCACATTAAACTCACTTTTTGTATAAAAGTCAAGACTCCAGAGTTTTATTTTATCAACTATTTTTTTTGAATCAAAATAACCGATAACACTTTTTTTTACACCATTCTGTTCCAGCATACTTTTTAAAGTGCCTTCTTTATCCTTAATATACAAAAGAGCTTCCTCTTTCCCGGATAAAAAATTTATTAAAACCCGATCCTTCTCCGACTTTATAAAAACTTCCAGTTCACCGACAGAAGACAGATCAAATTTTAAAAAAACTGAATCATTATTTAATATATATTCAATTCCGGAAAAAGTCCCGTTTTCCGGGTAAGCAATATCTCCATATATTCTGATACTGTCCGGGTCGTCAAAAATAAAATCAAGCATAACAGAAAAATCGGAATCATCCTCTTTCAGCAAATTACAGAACTGCCCGATCGAATCCTCGAATAACGCAAGGTCCTGCTTTTCAGAAAAAAATGTTTTTCTCCCCGCCATAGCCATCATAAACCGGTACGACGCGAAAAGAACAGGATTGTATTTACTGTAAATGATGTAGGCAAGATCTGTCAATATCTGTAAAGAGACCCCTTTCTGTAAAAGGTGGTTGAAAAATGAAGACTGACTTTTCCATTTATGTTCATCTCTTTTCATCCCGAGCAGAAACATGTTAATATCCACCAGGTCAGGTTTGGAGCTGTTTACGAAACGGGCGAGGTTCTGCAGTGAGTTTATTTTAACTTCATCTTCCTGTAAAATTGAGAATGGAGACAAAAACCTGAATATCTTCCCGGATGCCGTGTCATCTTTCAGTGCAAACTGGATTTTTTCCGGCGATTTAGCAGTAAGTACAAGATCAATTATTTTATCACGCGGGACACCATTTGTAAATTCAGCAGAAATTATCTTTCCGCCGATTTCAAGAAAAGCCCTGTTCCCTTCGCTGCGGATTACAGTTGCGGAAATTAAATCCCCGGGATTAATATTTTTTAAAAGAGCCCCCAGCTCTTTCGCCGCAGGGATCTTAACCGAAATTTCCGGACTACCGGTTATCTTCATCGAATAATAATCTCCGGCTCTCAGTTAAATTATCTACCAAACTCCTGACAGGCTCATAACTTTTCCGGTGTACATATGAAAAACCTTTATCCGCCAGGGATGCGATATGATCCCTTGTACCATACCCTTTATTGCGGCTGAAACCGTAATCCGGGTATTTAAGATGAAGCTTATCCATCAACTCGTCCCTTGAGACCTTGGCGACAATTGAAGCTGATGCGATCGAGATCGACCTGTTATCACCTTTTATAACGGATATAAATGGAATATCAAATTGAAATTTAAAATTCCCGTCCATTATAATAACATCAGGCTTGATCTCTGATCTGGCAAGTAGTTTAATAATTCCCTTCTCAGTAGCGATATTAATATTGCTGCTGTCAATTACCGCATGGGATACAAAGGCTGCAGTAAATGAAAGAGAATGGCTTCTTATGACCGAGAGCGCTTCCGATCTTTTTTTAGAAGATAATTTTTTTGAGTCTGCAATTGACCCGGTCACAGATAATGGAGTTTCTGTATAGATGGATACCGGGTAAATAACCATTCCAACAGAGAGAGGTCCCGCAAGGGCTCCCCTTCCCGCCTCATCAATACCGGCAATTATCCTGTACCCCTGCGAATAAAGACTTTTCTCAATCGAAAAATCGGGGCGCAGCAATGCTAAATCAGAAAGGGGCGACATAGCTGCCAGCCCCTTTAACATTCAGACTCAGACCGGCAGTATTAGAACTGCCGTAACAGGTAAAGATAAAACTATTCGGCAGCCTTATCATCAGCAGGAACAGCTGCACCTTTTTTCTTAAGAGATTTCATTCTTCTCTCTTTAATCTTGGCTGCTTTACCTGTAAGATCTCTGAGGAAATAAAGTTTAGCTCTTCTTACTTTACCTTTTCTTACAACTTCAATCTTCGCAATCTTTGGTGAGTATACCGGAAATATTCTTTCCACTCCCACATCAAAGGACATCTTTCTTACTGTAAAAGTCTTACTGATACCTTTATTATCAATAGCTATTACAATCCCTTCATAAACCTGGATTCGTTCCTTGGTACCCTCAATAATTTTGTAATGAACACGGATTGTATCACCAATTTCAAAGTCTATGGTTCGTTCAAGAGGTTTTATATCCTTCTCTATCGCCTGCATTATATCCATTTCGGTCACTCCCCTAATATTAATCTCATAAGATATTTTTTATAAAGATCGGGCCTTACACCCTTAGTCTTTTCAACTTTTCTGTTATGCCGCCACTCCGCAATTTTTTTATGATCACCTTCGATCAGGACTTCCGGTACATCCATACCCCTGAAATTCGACGGACGGGTGTACTGGGGATACTCAAGTAGATCAGATTCAAAACTCTCATCAACCAGCGAATCCTTATTGGACATAAATCCCGGTATATACCTTGCGACAGCATCGGCTATTACTAAAGCGGCATATTCACCGCCGGATAAAACGTAATCCCCGATAGAAACTTCGCTGCTTACAAACTTTTCAACTACTCTATGGTCAATCCCCTCGTAATGCCCGCAGATTATTGAAATCTCACTGAGAGTTCCGAGTTTCTTGACCAGATCCTGCGAGAGAGGAGCTCCGGAAGGGGAGGTATATAAAATACAAGCCCCCTCTTTTTCATTAGCCTCAATAGCATTAAACAGGGGGGAAGGCATAAGCACCATCCCTGAACCGCCCCCGTATGGATAATCATCGCATCTTTTAAATTTATCTTCTGAATAATTTCTTATATCAATGATTTCAAATTCAATAATTCCGGACTCTACTGATTTTCCCATTAACCCTGACCTTAAAGGTGAATGGAAAAATTCCGGAAAAAGCGTATAAACCCTAAAAATCAAGCAATCCCTCAACAGGAGTTATCTCAATTGTCTTTTCAGAGATCCTTTGTGTGTCTACCATCTGATCTACAAAAGGAATAAGTACGGTTTTTTTATTTTTATCCTCAATAACAAGCAGATCCCCGGCACCGCCCTCAAAAATATCTACAACTACTCCAAAATCCCCGCCCTTATATTTGACGTTGCAGCCGATAATATCCTGGTAAAAAAATACATCCTCGTCAAGTTCAGGCCTTATACTGTCAGCGGCGGACTTATCAATGAAAATTTCAATCCCTGCAAGCAACTCAGCGCCGTTTCTATCATTTACGCCTTCGAGCTTAAGAAGCGCGCTCCGTTTTTTCATCGGATTAAAACTGTTAATTACGTATTTTTTATATTCTTCTTTAAGCTTCAGGTAAACAGTGTTACCCTTTTCAAAACGTTCAGCAATATCGGATATGACATGAATTTTAAGTTTCCCGTCAAGGCTATGGGCACTTTTAATCTTTGCTATTCTCAGATAATTATTTTCAATGTTCAATCAAGAATTTCCAGTACAACCCTCTTACCGGATTTTGTGGCAGAGGCATTAATTATTGTTCTGATAGCACGCGCAATCCTGCCGTGCTTTCCAATAACTTTCCCAATATCCTCTTTTACTACTTTAAGCTCGAGAATAGTCGATTTTTCACCTTCAATCTCCCTTAATTCAACCTGTTCAGGATGATCCACAAGAGATTTCACCATGTAACCTACAAGTTCACTGTAATTCATTACCGTCTCCTGGATGTTTATTTAACGCTTATAAACTTTTGCCAGATTCCTTCTTTTTTTAGAAGCTCTTTAATAGTATCTGTAGGTTGCGCACCCTGACCAAGCCATTTTAAAATTTTCTCTTCATCAACTACAAACTGTTTTTCAGTAATAATCGGCTGATATTTACCAAGATACTCGATCACATCGCCATCTCTCTTTTTTCTGCTATCCATAGCAGCGACTCTATAGAACGGTTTCTTCTTTGTTCCAACTCTCTGTAAACGAATTTTAACCGACACTTAGCCCACCTCTCCTCATATAGTTAGGGTGTAAATTATTTTTAACCCTTGTTTATTGTCAACATTAATTACCCGAGTGCTATTTTTTTTAGCTTCATGGCGTTCTGATTGATATCTCCGCCGTTAAAGAGCGAACTCCCTGCTACTATAACCTCCGCCCCGGCAGAAACAACATCTCTGACATTATATTCGTTAATACCGCCGTCAACCTGAATTTTTACATCGGGGTAATCGGCAGATATCAGATACTCTTTAAGCCTGCTTATCCTTGAAATGGCCCCCTTCATAAAAGACTGCCCGTAAAAGCCGGGATCCACAGACATTATCAGAATCATATCACAGTATTCAATAAGATCGAAAACAGATTCTACAGGTGTAGCCGGATTTAACGCAATTCCTGACCTGATTCCGTTTTCTCTTATCAGTTTAAGACTCCTTGCCGGAAATCGCGTACTTTCATAATGTATTACTATATATTCAGGTTTTATTTCTATATATTTTTCCAGTGAATTTTCCGGTTTTTCTATCATCAGGTGAATATCCAGCGGTATATCCGTATGTTTTTTAAGATCTTTTATAAAACCGGGACCGAATGTTAGATTTGGTACGAAATTCCCGTCCATTACATCCATATGAAGCAGATCTATTGCTGCCGGATCAAAACCGGCCGCATCTCTACCTGTTACAGTAAGATCTCCTGCTATAATCGAGGGTGATATTAATATAACTTTAGAATTCACTGACTTTGATACTCAAAACCCTTATATTTTTCTTGTTTCTGTTTATATAAATTTTAGCATTTCCGACTCTCTGAAACAGAAACCTGATTGTCTTCCCGGAACCTGATGGGCTTGAAAATCTTATACGCTTTGAATAGTTATCTTCGATATATGCCTCATAAAGAGCGTCAGACTGATCGGAAGGAATTATATATTCAATAAGCTCGTACGCGGAATACGGGTGTTCTGTCAGACTATAATAATTTACCGCTACGGTTACAATATCTCCATCTTTAATCATAGTATCCTCCGGGATACTCTGACTGTTGATCAATCCGCTTTTGTTTATATCGTCTGTTTTTACAATTTCCTCGTTAACAATCACACCTTTGGCAAGAAGAAGGTCATAGCATAAATCGATCGACTGGCCGGTAACATCAGGCATCTTTTTATCAACCCCGGCTGAACCGCTTGAAACGAGAAGATTGACTTTTACTTCAGCGGAGATTTTTGATCCTGCTTTAGGCGACTGGTCAATCACAACATTTGCCGCTGTTTTGTCAGAGGGGATGTATGAAACAACGCCGGTACTTATCGATACAGACTTATCCTGGTAATGAAGATTTTTAAGCTTATTTATAGCTATAGGAAGCTGCGAACCGGCAAGATTCGGAACGTCAATATAAAACTTGCTCCGGCTTACCAGCAGAGTAATTTTACTCCCCTCGTTGGAGATTTTTCCGCTTTCAGGATACTGGTTCAGGATTATCCCGTCCTCTATATCGTAAACATCCTCGAATTTCAGTTCTGTACGGAAGCCTTTCCTTGTCAGACCGTTGCTTACATCAACAAATCTTTTACCAACTACGTCCGGTACTTTAACTTCAGGTGATGACTTTGTAAGAAAAATAAGCATCATAGTTGAAATAAAAAGATAAACTGAAAAACCGATGAAAAAGATAAGGGCCAGCCTTTTAACAGGTTTAAAATATTTAAATTCTACCTCCTGTTCACTGTTATTATCTTTATTATCTTTATTATCTTTATTATCAATATCACTATTCATATATAACTCTCAAAATTGACTGTAAAATAATTCCTGAAAATTAAATAGGCTTGCTTTTTAGCCGTATTTGTCAATAAAATAACTCGGTAATGTCCTAAAATAAATTTTATAGATAAAAACGTCTATACCTTCAATTTACAAATCAGCTGCTCCTGCTGATTTTATCATCTTTCTCTAAAGTAATAACTTTTTTTTATCGACAAATAATTAATTGTTCTATAAATAGAGATGTTAAAATTTTTATAAACATAATTAAGAGCATAAACTCTACATGGAAAAAATAAAAATACTGCTGATATCTGATCTTCATCTCGGGATGGAAAAAGAGTATTCTTTAATCTCCGGAGAAGAAAGGCTTGGCACTTTGAAAAGGATAACATCCCTTGCGGGCAAACATGATATTCTGCTGGTTGCCGGGGATTTAATTCATGAAGAGAATATTGACAGTAAATATTATGAATTCCTGGAAAAAGAATTTTCATCCCTGCTAAAGGAGGGTAAGGAAATTTTTTACACTCCAGGACCGGGTGAGTTAAATTCAAAGAACAAAATAAATCCTGCGGTATCTGAAATCAGCACGACATTTACTTTTTCAGATGAAAAAAATGAATTTATGGTAAAATCCGCAAAAGGCGACATCTATATTTACGGCCTGCAGAGTAAAAGCAGCAGCAAAGAATGGAATATAACCAGGTCGGAACAGGAAGGTTTCCATATAGGATTATTCCATGCCGATTTCAATCCGCAACACAGCGGATCCTCCGATACAGGAGCTATAAAAAAAGACGATATAAAAAAAATGAACCTTGATTTTTACGCATTGGGGAAAAATCATAATTTCAGGATGTTCAGGTTCGCCAACAGAATTATCGGAGCTTATCCGGGCAGCGCAGAACCATGTTCAATCAATGAAACCGGCGACAGGTATGCAATATCAATAGATATAGAAGATAATGCTCTCAGCAACATTAAAAGAATTGCTGTAAATACAGGGAAAATTCTTACTGATGAAATAGATTGCAGTACTATTATAAACCAGAATACTCTTTTTGAAAAAATTAAATCGACCTATCCCTATAAAAGTATAGTAAATATAATCCTTACGGGTGAACGTGATTTTCTGATAGAAAACAGTTTTAATACCGCTTTCTCTGAGCATTTCCGTGGATTAAAAATTACAGACATATCTCTCCCTTCATTAAAAGTAATGATAGAGGAAAACATTGAAGGTGACGACCTGAAAGAGATATTTTTCCAGACACTGAATGAACAGATAAAAGGCACAGCGGCAGAAAAATTTAAAAGCGAGACAATTGCCGAAATTATATCACGGAAGAACTCAAAAGGGAAAAGGGAGGGAGATATACTTTGCAATTTTTAAATCTAAAAATAACCTCTCCCTATATTGAGGACCTCAGGATTCAATTCAGCGGCGGATTGAACATTCTTTCTATACATGATAAAGAACTTTTTACCATTTTTACACAGATCCCTTTTTTTGGAATATACGGTAAAGCGGATAATGAAGGCGCGCAGGGATTAAAAAATATTTCATGCATAATTAATGCTTCTTCCCCGTCTCCGGGCATAGATACCTGTTATATGAATAACGGCGGGGAATTTTCAATAAAAGAAACCTATAACCCGGCTGACAGTTTATTGAATGATGAAGATGAAAAACCGGAACCGGCAAAGAACCGGGGAATCTGCTCTCTCCCGGATTTTATAACTTCTTCTTTTTATTATAACGAACAGATACAGAAAAGCCCGGATCCTGTTTTTGATAAGGAAAAAATCAGGTCACTGCTTATTAATAATGAAATATACAGGCTGAACTTTTCATACTTCCAGTGCAGGGAAACTCTTTTGCAGGAAAAGGACAAAGAGCTTACAGATTTAAGCAGGGAGAAGCAGCTGCTTGAACTGAAAAAAATGAAGAAAGAAAAACTTCTGAAGGAGATATTCGTTTCCGAGCGCGGTGTAAATAAACTCGAAAAAAAGAGAGAATCCATTCTGAAATACAAAACATCCCTGAGCGAAATAATTATAAAAACAGAGACCAGGAACAAGCTGTCGTCTAAAATTAATAACCTGAAAAAAGATCTTATAGAATTAAGAGAGATTAAAGAGAAAGTAGGCGATATTGAAAAAACTCTCCGGGATAAATTCTCCCACTTTTCAGAAAAGGGAAATGACCAGATCCCTGACCTGGAACAGATTCAGGAAACCTTCAATACATTCAGGGATGTCAACGAACAACTGGGAAAATTCTTTCTGAACAAAAAAAACAGTACGGGAAAGATTCTCCGTATAATTATATCGATGCTTATTTTTTCTCTGGTGGCCTTTCTATTCCGGGCATTTACGACATCAGCTTCTTTTATCCTCGGAATAACTTCAGGTTTTGCTGCCGGTACTGCCGGGCTGATTAGCCTGGTTTATTATTTTAAAATCCGGAAACAGCGCCCTCACGAACTGTTTGAGCAGAAGAAAAAGCTTGAGGAGAACCTGATTGACATTCTGAAAAAGAATAATGTTTCGGTTGATGATTGTAAAACCGGCGAGCTTTATGAAATCCTGTTTCAATATTTTGAAGATTTTATAAACTACAGGGATACCAGCTATGAGCTTATGGAATTGAAAAAGAAAATTTCACATTCCTCAAACCTTATCGAAAAAGAGAAAAAACTTTCCCTGTTCTCCGAAGAAATTGAGCAGATAGATGACTCTATAAATGAAATCATCGAAAACCTTGATCCGTCCATACATCCGCGCCCGGGACTTGACGGTATTACAAAAGCCCTGCACGACATGGATGAACTTCTTGAAGAAAATGGATCTGAAATTAATGAAAAAAAATCCCTTATATTAAAGTTTAATGACGAAATTGAGGAATATGATAAAATAGAAAACAGTTCCCTCTCCGCTGATTTAAAGCTTGAAGAAATATTAAAACAGATAGACAAATGCAGAGAGATAATAGAACATATAAAATTTCTTAATACTGTTTTTGATAAATCTTCTGAAAAATGGAGTGTACAAAAACTTCAGGTGCTTTCGCGCTTAGCTCTTGAAAAGTTTTCAATCCTTACAGGCAATTCATTCATAAAAGAAGATATAGCGGATACACTTGACAATATTATCGTTAATTCCGGCAGAATTAAGAGTGAACATCGGGGACTAAAAAAATATATTTCACTATCAATAAAATCCGCCTTATCCGGTATGCTTTTTATGGAAAATCTGCCGCCGGTTTTTATTATCGATCCGTTTACCCCGGATAACGAATTTGCAGATAATATGAAAAAATTATTGCCTGAAATGTTCCCGGACAGACAGGTTATAGTTATAATACCCGGGGATCAGCCGGGGATCAGTGGAAATTTAATTACTATTTAAATAATTATGGATAATAACGGACAGCTAACATTTTCCGACGACCCTCTTCTTCAGGAGAGCGCCGAGATATATCAACTGATCTCCGAAGGAAACTTTCAGGAGGCTATAAAAAAATCAGATCAACTGATGAGCATCAACCCGGAATTCCCGGGAGTAGTTGAAGCGTATAGGACCGCAAAGTTCTGGGCAAACAGGGAAAAAGAGATAAAAAAAACCGGCGAAGGGAAAAAAACGGCTGATTTTCTGATGATGGAATGGAATGCATATGAAGATTATGCGTCCTATAAAGATATGAAAGCCTCTTCTGCGTACAAATCAGCCATGCGTTACATATTTTTCAAAGCATCTGAACAGTATAAACTCGCCTTTCAGCGCAACGACGAAACTGACAACCAGTTTGACCTCCTTATAAATCTTGGAGAATGTTTTCTTAGGCTTAAAGAGTATAAATACGCTGTTGAAACCCTTGAATACGCGATGACATCATACAAAAGTAACGCGAAACTGCTCTTTATTCTCGGTGAATCATACTACCACCTCGACGACATCCCCAAATGCCTGCTTTATATGCGCGAGGCGTTCCAGATTGATCCTTCGCAGATTGATATAACACTTATTGAGGCAAAGCCCATTACAGATCTGATTGAAGTTATCAGGAACAGCGGAAAAAATGTAAGGGATGTACGGGAATGGATCCCGGTATTCGGATTTTTAACTGATATCTTTTATGTCCGCAGAAATTTAAACAAGCACCAGATTGAATCTCTGAAGCGTGAAGTCTTTAACCTGGAAAACAGCCTCAGCAGGATGAACAGTGATGATATTGAAGCCACAAATATAATTCCGCGAATTATTAATAAATATTTATGGCTTCTCGATTATTACGAACACCAGAATATAAATATCGAAAACACCGAGCAGATAAAAAACCGGCTTCTGTCTTTTGACAAAGATCTCTTCCAGGAGTATTTTAAAAAGCCTTCTTCACATAGAAAATATTAATTTTCCAATACCATAGTTATTCCCCGTTCTGCGCTTAATAAATTTAATAAATCAGACAAATCCGCCAAAAAAAGAGTGACGGACTATATACCATGCTCCCGGTTCACGTAAAATTTTATTTGATATTTTTTAATTGATTTTTTTTATATAATAAAGTGGACTAAAAAAATAAGGTTATATATCCTCATGCCGTGATCGGCCGGGAGATATTACCTTTTTTACATTAAAATTCACACAAGGATCAACAAATCACAAGCTGAAAGATTTAATAAGCGGGATACCCTTTTTAACCGGGGAGATTTTTCTGAAGTCAGGAAACACTGTTTTCCCGGACTCTGCAGGGGAGTGACGGCCGTATATTAAAAATTTAATCTCTGGAAATAATAATGAGCGGATTTACAATTATATCTTATCCAACACAGGCAAGCGGAAATCTGCTTTCGCTTACAGATTCAAGGTCAAGATATATGCTCCCGATAGGGGGGAGGTTCAGGGTAATAGACTTTACAATCCGCAACTCGGTCTCATCCCATGCGGCCGGAACAATAATTTTCAATACCCATCAGGATCAGCTTCAGCAGTATCTCGATGAATATGCGGAAGACTTCCCTGAGAATAATCCCCATAAAATTACAGTTTATCCCTTTGATCCTTCCAATATTGAATCAGTTCTCCAGGCCCTGATCCAGACGGAAACATCATACTTTGTTCTTTATAACGGTGACAATCCGTCAATTATCAATCTTTCGGAAGTATTTGAAAAATTTAAAACATCCCGGAAAAAGGCGTTACTGATTAAACTCAAAATTAATGAGAAAGCCTCGATGGCATATAAAGTCGTAATATGCGATAAAAAAACATTAATCTCTATTGTGAAAAGATCTATCAGGGAAAAAAGCAGATCCCTTAACTATTTTGAGATGATAATAAATTCATTAATACATACAGGGATAGGCACAACAACTCTCGACGCACGATACTGGCCGATAAACAGCGTAACGGAATACTATGCTCTTAACCGCGAGATTATCTGGAACAGCGAAATCTCGGAAGTACTCGTACGTGAAAAAATAATAAAGAGTAAAATCAAATCCCAGCGTTACGCGCTGCTTGATGAAAAATGCTCCGTTAAAAGTTCATTCATCTCGGATCACTGCTATATAAACGGAAAAGTTGAAAACAGCATTATTTTCCCCGGCGTGGATATCGAGGAGGGAGCTGTAGTAAAAGATTCAATAATACTCCCCTTTGTAAAAATCGGACCCGGTGCACGTATTATAAACACGATAATTGACGAATCTACCGAATTTGATAACGACAGGTTTAACGCTGGGGTTAACTGCAGGATCGGAAGTGAGGAGAAATTTATGAAAAATAATAATTTCCCGAATATTCTGAACTCAAGCATTACACTGGTGGGAAAGAATAATTACATAAAAGAAAATGTCTCTATCGGAGCCGCCTGCTACGTAGCTTCCGGATCTTCTGAAAATTATTTTACCGAAAAGACACGGCTTAATGACGGAGATTCAATTTTGAAAGCCGGGGCCCCCGTAGAAAATATTTGACCGGCTTTAAATCCCGTTTAATTTATAAATAAAAATCTGTTTCCTTAAAAACCATAATAACAGAGGGGAGCACCCGGATGATAGACAGAGCACGACGGCTTAGAACGAACAAAATCATAAGAGACCTTGCAGCGGAAACACGGACGGACAGGAATAAACTGATTATGCCGTATTTTGTGACGGAGGGGACGGGGATACGTGAAGCCTTTGATTCAATGCCCGGAATTGACAGGGTAAGTATTGATAATCTTATCAGGGATCTTGAGACTGATATAAAATCGGGAATACTTTCAATACTTCTTTTCGGTATTCCCGATAATAAGGACGCGGTCGGTTCCGGGGCATATTCCGACAACGGGATTGTCCAGAAGGCAGTGAGAAAAATTAAAAAAGAATTCAAAGACCAGCTGCTTGTGATTACCGATGTCTGTCTCTGCGAATTTACCGATCATGGCCACTGCGGCGTCATTGATCACGGATATGTGCTCAATGATCCTACGCTTGAGCTGCTCGCACGGACAGCTCTCAGTCATGCTGAAGCCGGCGCTGATATAGTCGCCCCGTCTGACATGATGGACGGACGTGTAGCGGCTATAAGGAATATCCTTGAAGACCGCGGATTTTATAACACGGCAATCATGGCCTACTCTGCAAAATTCTGTTCAGCTTTTTACGGTCCGTTCCGTGATATAGCCGGCAGCGCTCCGCAATTCGGTAACAGGGAAAGCTACCAGATGGACTTCAGAAACGCCATAGAGGCTGAAAAAGAGATTGCAACGGATATAGACGAGGGGGCCGATATCGTGATGGTTAAACCGGCCCTCTCATACATGGATATTATATACAGGGCGAAACAGATTTCATCTGTCCCGTTATGCGTTTACAATGTAAGCGGAGAATACTCAATGGTTAAAGCGGCCTCTGCAAAAGGCTATATTGACGAAAAAAGAATTGTAACTGAAATAATGACATCTTTCTTCAGGGCGGGTTCTGATATGATAATTTCATATCATACCAGGGATATACTGAAGAATAACTGGTTCTGAAAACTGAAATAAATAATTAAATTTTTTTGTTATCAAGCACTTTTTCTCAAGCAGTTATATCCTCCCGGCCCCCGCACCTACCCCGGGAGTACTTTGTCGCTGCGCTCGGGCGCCCGGAGGGGGCAAGGATTGATGGTCTGGTAATATGAAATTTATATGAAAGAAATTCTTCTTTGTCCCCGTGGATGCGGGGACTTACCGGGAAAAAATTTATAGCAGATATTATTTATAACTGTGGAGTATCTTTATGAAAACATCTAATTCTGAAAATCTGTTCAGGCGGGCGCTTGAACTTCTCCCCGGCGGAGTTGATTCCCCTGTAAGAGCTTTTAAATCTGTCGGCGGCAACCCCCTGTTCATGAATAAGGAAAAGGAAGCCATATTACAGATGAGGACGGAAATGAATATATTGATCACTGTATGTCATGGGGTCCGCTGATTTTCGGCCACGCTGATCCGGCGATTGTTGAAGCTGTGAGAGAAACGGCCCTGTCCGGTACAAGTTTCGGGACACCCCACAGGTTTGAAGTTGAGCTCGCGGATATGGTTATCTCAATGGTCCCGTCTATTGAAAGGGTCAGGTTTGTAAGTTCCGGGACAGAAGCGACGATGAGTGCGATAAGGCTTGCACGGGGATTTACCGGCAGGGATAAAATAATTAAACTCGACGGATGCTATCATGGTCATGCTGATTTCCTTCTCGTTGCCGCCGGTTCCGGCCTTGCCACTTTCGGGACGCCTGACTCCGCGGGGGTAACCCGGGGGAACGCAAATGATACTCTGATAGTCCCGTATAACGACCTGGAGGCTCTTGGCAAGGTTTTGGAAAGAGAAAAAGATACAATAGCCGCCATTATACTAGAACCGGTTCCGTGCAATTACGGCCTTATTCTGCCGTTAAGTGGCTATCTGGAAGGCGTGAGGGAGCTTTGCACCAGGTATGGAGTTCTGCTGATTTTTGATGAAGTTATCACCGGTTTCAGGCTTGCGAAAGGGGGAGCGCAGGAATACTTCGGTATAACGCCGGATCTTACCACTCTTGGGAAAATACTTGGCGGCGGACTTCCGGTAGGAGCGTATGGAGGAAGAAAAGATATCATGGCAAAAATTGCGCCTGACGGGCCGGTATACCAGGCCGGCACCCTATCGGGAAATCCCCTTGCAATGGCGGCAGGAATAGCCACGATGAAAAAACTCTGTGAAAACGGATTTTATAAAGGTCTTTCAGATAAAAGTAAAATGTTCAGCGATAAGATTACGCCGGTTATTGAAAAATACAGACAACGTGTACAGTTCAGGATAATTGAATCGATATTCTGTCTCTACTTCACAGATAACAGTAATCTTGCAACAGTCGACGCGATAAGAAAGTGTGATATGAAACTTTTCGGAACGTTCCACTCCGCAATGCTAAAACGCGGCATATACCTTTCTCCATCAGGCTACGAAGTGGGATTTCTATCATCTTCCCATACCGCGGGAGATATTGATAAAACTATTTCGGCAATTGCGGAAGCATTAGAGGAAATTCTGTAGAACATTCAAATAAATCACTGAAGTTAACTCCTGGGCCAGCATACTCTTTTGGCTTCGGCTCCGCTCAGCCGGCAGAAAGAGCGTTTCTATCAGAAAAGTCCGACCCCTGAGCGGAGCCGAAGGGTAAAATAAAAGAGGCCGTTCATAAGAACGGCCTCTTTTTTATGCATCCCCGAGGGGATTCGAACCCCTGCTGCCGAGATGAAAACCCGGTGTCCTAGACCCCTAGACGACGGGGACATATTTAATAACTTTTCAATTGAGGCGTCCGGGACTTGAACCCGGGACCCACTACTTAAAAGGCAGTTGCTCTACCGTCTGAGCTAACGCCTC
>Ga0116171_10002594_pt1 | contig 17070 bp, 11 predicted proteins | sample AD_JPNHW2_MetaG_FD_89798 | JGI IMG/M metagenome (GOLD analysis project Ga0116171, IMG submission 89798) | Active sludge microbial communities of municipal wastewater-treating anaerobic digesters from Japan - AD_JPNHW2_MetaG | ecosystem: Engineered > Bioreactor > Anaerobic > Digestate | place... | reverse complement strand
TGCAGGTATTCTGCATATTTTCCCGACTGGATGAGAAATGGAGGATTACGGAAGCCTGAGACTTATCGCTCAGATATTATGCAGTATCAATTGGCGATCGCATTCATGAAATGCATGTCACTCAATACTTCATTCTCCTATGAAAGGAGAGATGTGCTCGATGTGAACAGGATATCGAAGCAGTTCCTGAAATGCAGATATGAGGGGGGAAGGGATGAAATCCAACTGCTTCTGCAATTCAGGCAGCAGTCTTCTGCGAATGTGATCGATTCTACCGGGTTAAGAGAAGACCTGCCTTGGCAGATGACAAGGATCGAATGGATGCGGAAAATCAATTCGTCATGGACGACGAATATATCCTATCAGGATAAGCAATATCGGACAAATAAAAATGCAAGGAAACATGGGATGATGATCTCGAATGATATTCGATGGCATGCAGGGATTGTAGAGACTGCATTCCAGGTGTCCATGCTTCAAACCCGTTCAGCATTATATGTGTATGACAGTGAAGGACTCGGTGATACGGAGGAGTGGCTTTCAGGAGAGGATTTGAGGTGCAAATTGTTTGTTCAAATCAGAAGGAACATCCCTCTCAGTTTCTCTTTTCAAGGTTCATTCTGGACAAAAGGCAAAGAGAGAATCGAAATTCAACTGGAGCACCAACTTTAAGCGGTGCTTGACATTAAACTCGTTTTTATATAATAAGTTCTTATGTTATATTCAACTAGAGGTACTAATGAATAAATCTGTAAAACAAAAGCAACTGGAAACCAAGATTCTCAATCGTCTAACAGGCAAACCGAAGCAGGTGGCAGAATATATTTTCAACAACGAAGAACTGCAACTGATGCAGGAATATGCCAATGTGGTTTCCATTAAGAGACTGGGTTATAATGACCACGGTCCCGTTCACATGAGAAAAGCAACCTACAACAGCATCAAGATGTTCGATCTACTGCACGATGCAGGAGTGAAATTCAACCTGGAAGTGGAAGGAAGCGGAACGGTGGAAGATAGCCTGGTTTGCGTGGTCATCGGCTCCCTCCTACATGACTTGGGCATGACAATCACAAGGGAAAGCCACGAGATGCTCAGTATCCAACTGGCTGAACCCTATATCAATCAGATCATGGATAAGATATATAAACCGGATGAACTACAGACAAAGATCGCAGTTCGTTCCACCATTCTCGAGAGTATTTTCGGGCACATGGCGACCAGGGCGATTCACTCGCTGGAAGCTGGTCTTGTGCTTATCGGTGATGGTTCTGACATGGAGCGGGGCAGGGCAAGGATTCCTTCCCTGTTATCGAATACACCCAAAGTGGGAGATATCCATCGTTATTCATCCAGTGCAATCATCAAGGTCCTGATTACTAAGGGAGATGAGAAGCCAATTCGTATTGAAGTGGTCATGAGTGCATCTGTCGGTTTCTTCCAGATCGAGGAAGTGTTCTTTCCAAAGATCAAGTCAAGTCCTGTAAAACCGTATATTGAACTGTATGCAGGGGTTGAAGAAAGAGAAGTGTTGCGTTATCTGTAGGTAGGCATGATCAAGGAAAAGACAAGGAAACTGGTTGATTTTCTGGGCTTGAAACGAAGCCTTGCCGCCCTTCTGTTGATGGTCATTTTTGTCGGATTAGGCGAGAGAATGGCAGAGAGGTTTCTCCCAATCTACATTCTTGCACTCGTGGGGATTGGTTCCAAAGGTAATTGGATCATCGGCTTGCTGAATGGGACCACCAATCTACTGAACGCCCTCTATTCCTTCCCCGGTGGATATTTATCTGATAAGCTGGGTTATAAAAGAGCTCTACTATTCTTTAACCTGATTGCCATGTTCGGCTATCTCATCGTCATTCTCTTCCCATACTGGCAGGCAGTGATCATCGGGTCTATATTCTTCCTTTCCTGGACAGCCATCTCTTTACCTGCATCCATGAGTCTTGTCTCCGCCAATTTACCGAAGAACAAGCGAACCATGGGTGTTTCCATGCATTCCTTCATCCGCAAGATTCCCATGGCGTTAGGACCAATCATTGGTGGGATTCTCATTCATTACTATGGGGAAAGGACAGGTGTTCGACTTGCGTTCTGCTTTGCTTTTCTAATGGGATTCATTTCTATTTTCATTCAACAGAATTTTATTCAGGAAGATAAAGAAAAGAAGACTCCTGAGAAAAGCCCATTGACGCTATTCAAATATATGGATACCAACCTGCGGAATCTCCTTGTGTCAGACATCCTGATTCGCTTCTGTGAACAAATACCGTATGCTTTCGTCGTAGTATGGGCAATGGAAATGCATCACATTTCATCCGTGCAGTTCGGGTTGCTCACTGCCGTGGAGATGGTTACTTCCATGCTGATCTATATCCCGGTTGCCTATCTTGCCGATAAGAGCTCCAAAAAGCCGTATATTGTCATTACGTTCATCAATTTTACTCTCTTTCCGCTCGTCATGATATTCAGCAAGACCTTTGGAATTCTCGTGCTTGCTTTTATTTTACGAGGCTTGAAGGAATTTGGTGAACCGACAAGAAAGGCTCTCATCATGGATCTGGCACCGGAAGGAAAGAAGGCTGGGATGTTCGGGCTTTATTACCTGATTCGTGATGTACTTGTTTCGGTAGCAGCCTTTGGTGGCGCCTGGTTCTGGAATATCAAGCCTGAGTTGAACTTTTTGATCGCTTTCATTTTCGGTCTCTTGGGAACCTTGTATTTCCAGATATTCGGGAAAGACCTTACCCGTATCGGATCCGTAGAACATAATACGATATAAAGGAGAGGATATCTATAATGCCGGCTAATAAAATTAAATATTTCATCATCGTGCTTCTGCTGATGAGTTTCGCGACTTTTCTCGAAGCGGGAATTTCTGTGAGAGTAACACCATCGACTTTGGATTTAAACAACCCGGACCAGTATTTGACAGCATTCATGAAAACACGTGGTTCATTGGATGGCAAACCTGTGGTCTATTATTGGAGTGGAGAGGTATACAGCTTTGTTCCCGGTCAGGAAAAACAGATGCTCTTCAATTTTGAAGGATTCAATATCGGGAAACTCAACAAGGTTGAAAATGGTTATGAACTACTCACAAGAGAAGCTGCTTTTTATGAAAACCCGAAGACTGGTGATATTCTTGAAAACTGGGATAATCCCCTGAACGGAAAGGCGGTCGATGTTGTTCACGTATGGAATGATCCAGTGAACCAGGATATGTCCTTCCCGCCGGAATACAAGTCATATATCAAGCAATTCCTGCCTTCAGACGATTTAGGTGACATGGTTGTTTTCTACCTGGATATTTTTCCATTCTATGATTCTCCTCTTCCGCGAGCAAAGTACCCTCAATATTCACAAAGCGATAAATATCAGGCAGCAGAACTATTCCAGTTTTTTGTTGATAAGGGGAAACTCCTTGATTTGAACACTGTCTCTGTACCTGCATATATCAGTTGGACACGATTCAGTCCCTGGATGCCCTTCATGGAGATGGGTGATGCTCCTGGTAATCTTATGTTCGTTTGCAGAGGGAAGAAGCTCGAGCATGGATTTGATGATCTGCCATTCAAGATCAAGGAATATGTGAAGTCAAAGCATCCTGAATATCAGAATCCACCTGATACATTCACGGAACCCAATGAAACCAGTTGGACATATTTTAAGAAACTTCTCGAGAAGAAATAAAAAAACCCCGAGGAAACTCGGGGTTCTTTTTAGGGTGAGAAGTGAGCTTTATTTAGAACCTGTCATCAGTTCCACTCTGCGATTTTGCTTTCTTCCGGCTTCCGTTGCATTTGATGCTACAGGATGATATTCACCCTGTCCGCTGACGATCAATCTGCGTGGATCGATCTTACCAACCTTGGTCAGGTATTCAGCGACAACAATGGAACGGGCAACTGAAAGATTCCAATTTGAATGATATTTGTTCCTCAGATTTCCACCAATCGGAAGGTTATCAGTGTGACCTACGATTTGTACCATGTAGTCGTCATCCAGGTCAGCGAAGTTCTGAATGAAATAATTCAGCACATTCTTGGCAGCCTGATCCAGTTGAACACTACCGGAGGCGAACAATACATTTTCATGGAATTTGGTCACATTACCGGTCATGATAAAGGAAGGTACACTCTCATCAGAAGTATAAACCTGCTTATTGACTTTCACAACTTCCGGTTCGGAGATCACTTCAGCCTTTGGTTCTGCTTTTGGTGTTTGTACTACCGTTTCTTCAGGGGCAGCCTGCTTTGGAGTTGTCGATTGTTGGGCAACTGATCTCAATTCGGTAGTATCGATTGGATTGTCTTGGATCGGTTGTTCATCATTTACACCGAAAGCACTTAATAACTGATTCGTCTTTGCCAGGGATATCTTGCTGCTGGCAAGTTCCTTCTGCATTTTATAATACATGATTCTTTCTTCTTCGGGAAGAATTTCATTCTCATATTTCAGCCCCATATCTTCTCGAAACAGCCCAATCTTACGCTTTAGGTCATCTCTTCTTTCCACCAGGATACTCTTGATCATATCCACAGACTGCGCCTGCATATCTGTCATACGATTCATTTCTTCTCTCTGCTGTTGAATGATATCTGAATCCTTGACCTTGGGTGCTTTTGCTGCCAAGAGACTGGCTATGCTGATAATGATGAGAAATAATAAAACACTCTTGAAACGAATTCTCTTCATATTTCCTCCATGACCATTATCCTTGTATTTGTATAGTTCCATTATTAATGCGACAATAACAAATCGACGCGCCGGTTTTCCGATCTATTCTTCGAGGTGGAATTCGGTACAACAGGATTATATTCAGATTTTCCACCCACGATGATATTCTTTGGATTCAATTTCAATGTTTCGACGAGATACTTCACAACGGCAACAGACCTTGCGACGGATAATTCCCAGTTCGACGGGTATTTCTTCTTTAATTCCCCTGTGATGGGAACATTATCCGTATTGCCGATGACTTGGATGACATATGCATCTCCCATGCTTGCAATTTGTTGGGCAAATTCCCGGAGTGCTTTCCTTGATTTCAGGTCAAGAGTAGTGCTCCCGGGTGCAAACATCACACTATTTTCGAACTTCTCAATATTGGCTCCCTGTATTAACTGGGAGAAATGGTCCTGGTCTTCCGGATTTTCCGTGCCGATCGAGCGATTATTCAGAAGTTTCTGGTACTCGTCGATCCTGGATTTTGCATTCAGCAGAGCCGTCTTTGTCGAATCGAGTTGTCTCTGCATCAGGCGAATCTGTTTCAGGTACTCTTCGGAAGAAGCACCGACGTTGGAACTTCTGAGTTTCAGTTCTGCTTCCAACTGGGCATTCTTATCCTGCAATGCTTTTTGCCTTGCCAGCAACACCTGTTTGATAGCAGACAATTCTTCTGCCTGGATATCCGTTATTCTGTATAATTCTTGTTTCTGTAACTTAATGATCTCGGCATCGGATAAATTCGTATCTTTCTTCTCGGCAAATAAGAGCATAGCACAAAAAGCATTCAGGAGCACGATCATGATTATGACTTTTGTATTGATGTTCATGACTCCCCCTTTCTTAATGTGATTCAACAACAAACGTAAATTCTGATAATTACGCTCCATCCTTGTTCAACACCTTACGGCAGGTGTCGATCAACTCACTCAGCGAGTAAGGTTTTGCCAGGAAAGTAAAATCCTGGTTTTCCAAACTGAATATCTTTGTCCGTTCTTCGGAATAACCGCTACTTAGGATCACAGGCATCTGATATCCTCTTTCCTGCAGATCCTTCAAAAACTCACCGCCCGTACCGTCAGGAAGGATATAATCACTCAACACCAAGTCAAAGCCGGCATCTTCATTCTTCAACATCAGCCAGGCTTCCTCAAGATTGGCAGCCCTGAACACCTGAAATCTGTAATGTGTAAGGGCTTCACACGCAAACTGTCCAACCTGGTCATCATCTTCCACGAGGAGGATGCGTTCCCCATTACTGAGAACCTTTTCTTCATTTTCTTGAGCGGGAGATTCATCCATTAGGTTTTCCTGGAAAGCCGGATAATACAGGTAGAAGGTCGTTCCCCTGCCAACCTTGGTATCCAGCCGTATGAAACCATCATGGGACCGAAGCAGCGAAAACACTGTTGCCAGCCCTAATCCGGTTCCTTCTCCCTTTATTTTTGTTGTGAAGAAGGGTTCGAATATCCGGTCTTTGATATCTTCTGAAATTCCCGTTCCAGTATCGGATACGGAGATTGTCAGGAAATTACCCGGATATGCTTCCTCAATATTGGGGAACTCCCCTTCCCTCACGGTTACATTTGTTGTGGATATCTTGATTTTGCCGCCTTTCGGCATGGCATCCCGGGCATTGATCGACAGATTCATGATCATCTGTTCGATCTGTGTTTCATCCCCTTTAATTGCCCAGGCATTCTCTGCAAGCAACAACTCCAGACTGATATCCTCACCCAGTAAACGTGATAGCATCTTATGCATGTTTTCCACGACCATATTCACGTTCATTGCCTTCGTTTCCACTTCCTGTTTCCGGCTGAACAATAATAACTGCCGTGTCAATGCAGATGCCCGTTGTCCTGAAGTAAGAATGATGTTCAGGCTTCTCTGAAGCGCTTCATCCTGTTCATGAAATTGAAGCAGCATTTCCGTGTGTCCGTTGATCACTTGGAGAATATTATTGAAATCATGGGCAATTCCGCATGCAAGCTGACCAACGATCTCCATCTTCCTGGACTGGTCCGCCTGTTGACGAAGCTTATGGATTTCACTTATATCCTGCCAAATCTCGAGCAGAAAACGACTTCTCCCCACCTGATTCATGACCGGTATGGCATAAACCTGGAAATGACGGGTCTCTGTCGCCATTTGCACACGATAGAATCCACTGTGTATTTTATGATCTAGAACAGCCGCTACTGAAGGTGAATTATCCATGCTGTTGTTTTTATCAGCAGGATTCAACTTCATCGATAAGGTCTGCTGACCCTTGACCAGGTTCGGAAACCAGGAAATCATATTGGAATTCCATGATTTGACCTTTAGTTCCGGACTGATCTTCAGTACACCGATACCCAGTTCATCCAGCAACTGGTTCCGCAAAGCATCCTGCAGGTCCAAGTCTGAAGTGTTCCGGGCATTCTTCCGGTAAAGGATCACGATAACCAGCAGAAGCAAAATTAAGACGCAAATTCCAAGAAGCTGCATCAGCAGTTCACTTGAATCCAGATTTAGAAATTGCATCCTGATGCTCCTTAGCCAACCTTAATGATTAGATTTAAGAATGTTACGTAATCTTGTCAAAAGAATTTTCATTTTGCGGACAAAAAATGAGGTAAACGAGTCGCTAAAATTATGATATACAGTATGATATGAATTCAAAATAATATTTTGGAGTTTAGAGATTTATATTTGTAACTCAATGAAAATTAGGGTGTAAACACCGTCCATGTTCACCTCATTTTTACTTCTTGTGAACCACCACCACCAAATGCCTAGAAATATACTTAGCTGATACCTATCTCATACGTATCAAATACCAAGCCCATTCCAATCCAAAGAGATTGAAATGGGATTGGTATCAGATTGGAAAGGGATTGGAAAGAGATTGGAAAGAGATTGGAAAGCGTAAGGGTGCACTGTTCTATCATTCAATCCATTGACAAAAAGATTCAGTCATGGCATTTGATACATAATAAAAGATTATAACAATAAATGACATAAAGGAGAAGTTATGAACTTCGATGAAAAAGCTTTTCAGGTGATTTACCGGCTTTTCCGTGATAAAAGCGAAGCAGAGATCAAGCAGGATTTGGATCTGTCGGATGCAGAATATGACGAGATCATGAACCGATGGAATTTTGATGAAAAAACACATGCTGATTATTCGGAGCAATCAAAGGGAATTGGCAGGAAATTCATGAATCTGACCCGTTATCCTTTCCTGGGCCAATCTGACCAGGAAAAGGGTATGCCCTGTCCACCTGCTTTCAAGAAGCATGAAGGACCAGAGTATTCACTCCCGGAGCCGAATGAGCTCGATAAACCTTCGGTTTCACTTTCGGATATGATGGAGCAAAGACGAAGCGTACGGGTTTATGATGAAAAGCCACTGACTATCAATGAACTGTCATACCTGTTATGGGCTACGCAAGGTGTCCACCTTTATAAGCAGACTCCAAAGGCTTCATTCACCATTCGGACAGTTCCTTCTGCGGGAGCACGACATGCGTTGGAAACATACCTGATGATCAATCGGGTGGAATGAATCCCCACCGGACTGTATTTTTACGATGCAGAGCATCATAAACTGGTGCAGTTGGATACACGGGAAGATATGCTCGAACATATTTCGCAAGCATGTTTTGAGCAGCCGATGATCAGGACATCAGCCGTCACTTTCATCTGGGTTGCTGTTCCTTATCGGATGAGCTGGCGATACAATGAAAGGACATGGCGTTATCTACATTTGGATGCAGGGCATGTCTGCCAGGATCTGTATTTGGCAGGAGAAGCGATCCATGCGGGAACATGCGCGATAGGTGCTTATTCAGATGAATTGTTTGCACTTGCCTTGGGTTTGAATATTGCTGAAGAATTCGTGATTTATGCGGCTACGATTGGGAAAAAGCAATAGGCGGCAAAATTTCGTTGACATGAAAACAGCCCCCTAATACGTTGACCAAACGTTCTGCCAAATTGGGCCTGTAACTCAGCGGTAGAGTATCTGCCTTTTAAGTAGAGAGTCGTTGGTTCGAGTCCAACCAGGCTCACCAATTTTGCGACCCCTTCGTCTATCGGTAAGGACTCAAGATTTTCATTCTTGCAAGAGGGGTTCAACTCCCCTAGGGGTCGCCATTTTTTATATCTGGTAGAACGGATGATTCAGTGTCCCCTTCGTCTAGGGGTTAGGACACAAGATTCTCAGTCTTGGAACAGGGGTTCGATTCCCCTAGGGGATGCCAACCTAACTCATCAATTCAATGACATCAACTGCCGACAATAAATCCTGTACTACGAAATCCGGTTTGATGATCCAGTTTTCCCGATTCTCAAAAAATTCTTTTTTCCCATTTCCCGAAAGCACCAGGATGGTTTTCAAACCTGCGCGGTATCCGAATTCGATATCCTGGTATTTATCACCGATCATCCAGGAGAGATGTGGATTAAACTCGAAATCTCTCATAGCCTGATCGAACATGCCGATATTCGGCTTCCGGGTGGGATGTTCGCAGTTCCAGGGTGGAATGGTTCCTTCTTTGAGGTAAGGTGAATAGTAGATTGCATCGAGATGAGTGCCGCCGTCTTCGAGTTGTCTGCTGAGTTTGGCATGAATTGCTTCCACTTCTTCCATTGTGAAGTATCCGCGGGCGATCCCTGATTGGTTGGTCACTACGAAGACATAATAACCAAGCGCATGTATTTTTTTAATGGCTTCTATCGTGTAAGAGAATAGTTCAAATTGGTCAGGATGATGAATATATCCTTCAGCATCGGGATTGATCGTACCGTCTCTATCCAGGAATACTGCTTTCCCCGCTCCCCGTCCCCAGTTCCCTGTTCCCTGATTTCTATCCATTTTAGTTCCTGTCGGTGGTCTGAAGTCTCAAGGCATCGGGTAGGTCGATCGCATACAGGACAAGCCTGTAGTCCCAGTTCTTATTGCTGCGGGTATAATTGATTTCCAAGCGCCAGCAATGTAACTGACGAATCAGTTGCATTGTCTGGGATACCATTCTTTCGCGTTTCATATCCAAATAATTGGAGTAGGTCATAGACCAGTTGGTTGTCAGTTTGAAATTACTGCTGACACGAATATTGTCACTTCTCGGGTTTAATGGTGAATGCAAACCGTAGATATCCTGGCTGATGGTAAAAGACCAGTTTTCCGGGTTGGTGATCTTCTCCACATCCTTGATTGTTTGTGCTGGAGCAGTTGCTGAAGTGGTATCCGGGAACTGGATATTGGAGAACAGTGGATTCTTTGGATGCGGGAAGTAATTCACATAGCCTGCCTTTCCCGAGATTGTAACAGAATGGGATGCATACCAATTGGACATTCTCCAGTCCAGCCAATGTAGGGAATAAGGATCCTGGCGTGCAGACCATGTTTGAGAATAACTCAGTTTGAACAGGCTTGTATTCAGGTCTCCCGGTTTGAGAGTGACCCGATGTGAAATGGTGGATAATTTCTTTTCCGCTGCATCGGGATTGTATGATGCACCTGAATTCAAAAGAATGAAGTCGTTGAGTTTCACTTCCTTTCTGTTTGTATTGGGTGCAAGCTTCAGTTGCCATTTCTGTTCGAGGGAAAGACTGACATTTCTCGATTCTTTCGAACTTGGCAGAGAGATTGATTCAAAGTTATAGAATTTGGTGTTTCTTGTCTGGTTTGGCGAATATCCGAAAGAAACACGCGGTGTAACAATATGCCGAATGGCTGAAACGTAGAAATTTGAAAAAGTGCGAATACCGTACATCGAGAAAAAGGCAGAACTGGATGCATTCCAGGCATTTCCCCGGGCGGGTTTGTTGTCGTTCTTGTCCCGATCAAACCAGGCTTCTGTATAACTAATTCCCTGTGTGAGATTCAGCCAGCCCAGGAGTTTATAGTCATAATTGGCACCGGCATTGTGCTGGATTCCTGCATAATGTACAGCATCACTGTTTCCAAGTGAGTCAGTGGAATTGTGATAGAAGATATCAGCAAAGGTCGGATGTTCAGCCGAGATATATCCGTAATGTACTGCATGGACATTATAGTTATAGGAGAAATGAGACCACCAGGAGTTGTTCTCGCTTGCCTTTTCTCCGTTCTTTTTGAACAATTCATACAAGGGTTTGTATGGAAGTGTATAGGACATGGTCGGCAGGCTGATGGTTCGTATCTTGTTGACCAGGTCATCAGAGTAATTTGCCGATATATTGACGTTGGAACCGAGGAAGGGTTTCCTGTAGGATACAGTGGAGTTAATCGTCTGGGTGAGGTAATCCGAAGAATTGATATCATAATTAAATACACTCTTACTGCTTGCCAGATTCAGGTTCGCATCAAGTGTCGAACGATTCCCCAATTCCTGGTGATGATTGGTAGCCAACTGCCACTGATAATTGCTTTGCATGTAATTGGTCTGTTGATTCTTGATGGATGCCAGGAAATTACCCTGATACATGTATTTCTTGATATATTGTCCATTAAAATTGGCATCCCAACCACGCAATTCCATATAGTCGAAGGACAGTGTGGCATCAGCATAATCAGAGTAGGGATAGTAGAGGGCAATGTTTTTTAGGTATTTTCCTTCATAGGTGCTGTATCCCGGTTCAGGGATTAGGAATCCTGGATGTCTTCCCCTCTTGATCGAAAATGCCGCATAAGGGAGACCGAATACGGGAATATGATTAACGTAGAAGATGACCGGTTTGCCAACGATCTTGTTATCCCTGAAGAAGCGTAGTTTGCTGCTATAAATGTAGTAGTCAGGCGTCTCTCCGTCGCAGGTGGTAAATTTACCCCGATCGACATCATAGACATCATCACCCACCTTCCGCAACTCGGTTCCATAATAATAGCCTTTATCGAATCTTGCGGCACCCTGGTTGACCAGACCTGTCTTTGAGTCAACATCATAGAAGACCCCGTCTCCGGCAAGGTACTGATCAGCATCCTTCATTACAGTATGACCATGAGCGAGGGCTCTGTTCTTCTTGAGATTGATGGAAATGGAGTCGGCAATGATCTTGGATTCACCATAATCAACAGATGTGTTGCTTTTAAGGTCGATGACCTCTTTATCGTAATTGTAGAATACACTATCAGCAGCATAAAAGAGAGAATCCTCGACGGCAGGCTTGACCTTCAGAGAGTCAACAGCTACAGACAGGCTGTCGGGTTTGGTCTTTGCATGCAGTGGATTGACTGTGACTGATAACATCGTCAGAGTCAGGATAAGAATGGGAACAATCTTCTCAATTACCTTCATAACGGCAAATTATAGCCATGAAAAAAGATGTCAAGAAGTCCTGTTCAAAGAAAAGAAAAAGGGCAGTTTTAACACTGCCCTTTTATATCAAATAGAAGGAATCATTTCATTAGAATCATTTTCTTGGTATCAGAGCGATGACCGATCGTCAGCTTATAGAAATACATGCCGGAGCCGACGGAGCCATTACTATCATTCTTTCCGTTCCAAAGAATGTGGTGGGTACCTGCCTCGACAGTTCCATCGACTAGTGTGCGAACCTTTTGACCACGGACATTGAATATTTCGAGTTTAGCCTTGCCGGTTTTGGCAATGCTGAAACTGATCGTAGTTTCCGGGTTGAACGGGTTCGGGTAGTTCTGGTACAGGACGCCAACAGGTGTCGGTGCTACAAGGTCATGATTGCCGACTGTATAATAATCAACGTATTGGATATACAAGCCGTCGATTTCGGTCTTTCCGCTGGAACGGGCATCTTCCCAAACGATGAAGTCCTTATAATTATCCATGGAAACAGGCATCGGATGGAATTGTGATTTGGGTTCATTGCAGAGATAATATCCAAGAGGATTATCATACCCTGTACCGTCAAGACCAATACGACGCATGAGAATATCTGTCTCGAGTCCGAATGTATCTTCCCATGGAACAAGCATGAAGTTTTCTATGATTGGAGCGATACCGGGTGCAGATTGTGTTTCGGGTCTCTGGATAACGAAGATACCTTGTTCACCCCAGAGGTGAGCGCCGGTATTTATATCGAGTTTCTGCATTGCGATATCCTGGGTTAAACCGTCGACGTTCTCACGCCATGGAATATAAGCACCATCGGAAACATACAGGTTCGCCTGATCCTGTTCACGACCGTAATCACCTACGACCACACCGAGGGAATCCCAGGCAAGAGTGCCATCGAGATTGAATTTTTGTGCAAAGAGGTTTTTAATGAAATCACCACGGAAATCTTCCCAAACAACCACGATACCATCTCCGGCAGCCCTGGCGATTGGTGAAAGCTGGACTAGGTCGTCACCAGTGTATCTGGAAGCACGGTTTCCTTTTACACTCCATCCGGTCATGGTATTTCCGGTGGTAGCATCAACGAGTTTGGCATAGAGTTTGTCTTGTGATAACCAGACAAAATAGCGACCGACCAATGCCTGCATCAGGCATTCAGTAGCATTCTGCCCAGCAGGGGTTTCAGAAATTAGTCTGCCATTATTGCCCCACAGTCTCTGACCAGCGACATCGAGTTTCTGTCCCCAAATACGGAACAGACGAACATCTGCGCTGAGTGAATCGGAATTTGACCATCCGATGAAGAAATTCCCATTTTCATAGGAGATTTTCGGATCACTCTGCTCGATGGGAGTGTTTTGAGTCACTTCAATACCTGTGTCACCCCATAAGTAGTTACCATTTGTATCGATAAGCTGAGCATATACCTTTGGATAATCTCCACGCTGTTCATTCCAGGTAATGGCAATTTTGCCGTCAGGAGTTACGATCGCAGAGGGATTTTCCTGGTTTCCACCGGTAAAAGTGGTGATAGGTTTTCCATTTTTGGGCATCAAGGTTGTGCTGTCAGGTTCAACAATCTGGAAGAATATTTGGTAACCGAAGTTAGCAAAGCGCGTGTCCTGCCAAATGACGACAACGTCATTGGAACGTTTGAGGATGAGGGATTGATCTTTCACAGCATCACCACTTAATCCCCAGATCACGAGCTTGCCATTATTCTCAAGCAGGGCAGTCCCGCTTGTATTTATAACCTGGTAATAAAGTCCACCGGAACCATTACGGAAGTCAGCCCAGCAGATGAAGAGGTCATTATTGGAACTCTTTATCAGGGAGCCTGATTGTTCTCCAGGTGCATTGCATATGGAACGACCATCGGTTTCCCAAGTAATGGTACCACTGGAAAGAAGATGTTGCCCATAGACATCGACATTGGGGTAATTGCCGTCACGTGTATCATCCCAAACGACGAAACAGCCGCCATTTCCGTCATCCGTCATGCGGGGATCTTTCTGATAAAAAGGTGCAAGAGAAACCGCTACGCCTGTGGCAGCCCACTGAAGTGCACCGGAAATAGAAAGTTTTTGTGCATAAAGGTCTGTATAGATCGGGTCGTTTCTGTTATCTTCCCAAACAATGATAGCACCTGTGTCCGTTGATTCAAGGATACGAGGATTTGATTGAATGCTTACATTGTCCAGATCTGGTTCAGGGTAAACATCCACAGGGCTTGCCCATAGGAATTGTCCATTCAGGTTTACACGCTGAGCATATATCTGCGGATCTGTACCCACCATATCCTTCCATGTAAAGATGAAGGAGCCTGTACCATCGGGAGCAACCTTCGCCATATCCTGATCACCTGTACCCCCGGCAAGGAGTTGAGCTCCGCCCCAGGCAGATGATTGATCGGGTAGAAAACGGTTCATATAGATATCGCTCTGATGTTCAATCCTGTTTGTGTAGGCTATAATGAAACCACCGGTTCCATCTTCCCACATGGTGTTTGATGATTCGTCACCTGTGCTGTTGGCAATAGGAATACCATTGAGTGTCCAAGGCAAAGAGCCATCTGCCATTACATGAGCACAATAAAGGTCTTTACTCGGGTTACGGGAATCGATCCAGTTCACATAAGCACCGCCGGTATTATCTGCGCAGCCGTTAATGGATATCTGGTTTCCTGCTGTCACACAGAGAGGAACACCACCCTGTTGCCATAAAAGTTGACCGGAATTGCTTACTTTCTGAGCAAAGACATTCCCATCCGGGTCAGTCGAGAAATCAATCCAGGCAATCACGTAGCCATTATCTGACGTAGCTATGATTACAGGATCTTCCTGTCTGTCAAATTTGTTATCGATCAAAAGTGGATTGGCTCCCCAGAGGAAGTTGCCGTTTGCATCAACCTTTTGAGCCCACATGTCACGACCGCCATATTTGGTATCAGACCAAACGATGATCATGGAGCCATCTGGCCCGGCAGCAGCAGTCCTGAACCATTCTATATTCAGACCTTGTCTGATTGCAACAGCATTAGACCACATTGCAGGTTGAGCATTTACATATTGGATTCCAATAACCATGAGGAGCAGAATGAAAATAAACCTGAATCTCACGAATTCCTCCTAGATTCTATTAGTTAGGGATGTTTTCTTTGTATGCAACTTTTCTTCCAAACCTCATTTTCTAACAAGATAAAAATAAAGCAGAAATCGAGTGTGAAAAAATACGAAAGTGCTTTATGTATACGTGACAGTCAATTATGCCTTCGACTGCAAGTTTGAGGATTTTTGATACTTTCCGATAAAACCATTTATGAAATAAGGAGAAAGAATCATTTATCCTCTTTGGATGCTGATTATGACTATATATTTCTCATTGACAAACATCATTTTCTTTTCGAAATAAGCATCCTTGTCCTAATACTCTAATATCAAAATTTGAATTGTGAGGTTCGCATGTCTCTACAGATACAATCCATTATTCCAAACAGCCTGGCTGAGAAAAGTGGATTAAAGGTGGGAGAAACGATCCTGACAATGAATGGTAAAAGTATCGATGATTTCATCGATCTTCAATTCCATGGTGCTGACATACATCTCTCCATTGATTATATAGACCTTGCAGGAGAGAAACAGCACATTGAGATTGAACAGAATTGGCAAAATCCCCTCGGGATTGAACCAATTCCCCATAACTGCCGAATGTGTGTGAACCACTGTGTCTTTTGCTTTGTTGACCAGATGCCGATGGATTTGAGAGAATCACTCTATATGAAAGATGATGATTTTCTCTTTTCTTTTGTATTCGGGAACTTCATCACACTGACCAATATGGGTGAAAAGGATATTCGAAAGATCATCACACAACGACTTTCACCATTATATATCTCTGTTCATACGACCAACAGTGATCTTCGCCAGAAAATGATGGGATACAGGCAGCCGATCAATGTAATGGAAATCATGAGGAACCTTTCGGAAAACGGGATAGAAATGCATGTACAGATTGTGGTCGTACCTGATTGGAATGACGGATCAGAATTGGAAAAGTCATTACTCGACCTCAGTTCATCTGATTTGAATATTTTGTCGATTGGCGTTGTACCTGTCGGGTTGACCAAGTATCGGGAGCATTTACCCGTGATTCGCCCGGTAAATGCTGAAAAGGCATGCGAAGTTTTGGATATGACAAGAAGGGTAAGTGAACTGCATCAACCGAATAAGATCTATTGCTCCGACGAACTTTACAGCATATGTGGTGAGGAAATTCCCAGTGATGATTTCTACGGCGATTATCCCCAACTGGAAAATGGCATTGGTATGACGAGACTCCTGCTTGAGAACTGGAAAAATGCCAAGCGTGAATTCATCAAGGATGTCCAGAGATGGAAACATGATCTGGTTATGATCACGGGGACACTGGCATATCCATTTATTCAGCAGATTGCCGATGAAATGAATAAAAAACTGACAAAGATCAATATTCGTGTGGTAACCGTTAAAAACAGATTCCTTGGAGAATCTGTCACCGTTGCAGGCTTGCTTTCTTTTTCAGATATCAATGATCAGGTTGTACTGCAACCCGATGAGATACCCGTCTTTAGCAGCAATCTTTTCAATACATCGGGTTTGACGATTGACGATGTAGAACAATCCCAGATCAAGGAAGTGTGGCAACGCGACATACTTGTGGTTGACCAGTTCTTCCAGGACTGGGAACTCGTTTGAGTACCACGAAATAAAAGCATGATGGACGGACACCTTCCCAAAATCCAACATTATGAATTTCTCCTTTTTGATTTGGACAATACTCTGCTCGATTATGATCATGCGGAAGAGGATGCACTTTTAGCCACCTTTTCTGCCTATGATCTTGATATACATTTTGATGAGATCAGGGAAATTTATGCAAAAATCAATGCCAGTTATTGGAGAGCATTCGAAGAGAAGAAAACTACGATCCAGGAATTGAAGACAGCACGTTTCAGAGACCTGATCCACAGTCTGTCATACCTGAATCACATAGACCCCTTCATTTGCAGTGAATCCTA
>Ga0116171_10002593_pt1 | contig 17078 bp, 3 predicted proteins | sample AD_JPNHW2_MetaG_FD_89798 | JGI IMG/M metagenome (GOLD analysis project Ga0116171, IMG submission 89798) | Active sludge microbial communities of municipal wastewater-treating anaerobic digesters from Japan - AD_JPNHW2_MetaG | ecosystem: Engineered > Bioreactor > Anaerobic > Digestate | place... | reverse complement strand
CGATAATCTGACTTCATTGAACCTGGTCTATGAACTAAATGGTGTTTTACAGGCGACCCAGCCATGGACAGGCACGTTATTACCAAATTCGGATGATACGGTAACCTTCACGCAGACGTTTACTGTACCGCAGGGAAATTTTGCAATTTGCGCTTACACCTCCTTTGCCTCTGATTCAAACAACATCAACGATTCGCTTTGTATGAATTCTTACGGAGTATTCACCAGTAATTTGCCTTATTACGATAATTTTGATGAGGGCATAGTGAATTGGTCCGTCGTTTCTGCCGCTGGCTCATTGTGGGAGCTCGGACAACCTTCGTACGGAACAACCAATACGGCTTATTCACCAATTAATTCATGGGATATTAATCTTAGTGAGCCTTATGGAAACAGCGCGAATTCGATGTTGTACACCCAAAATTTCAATTTTTCCAGTTCACTGGATATGAGATTGAGGTTCTGGTTCAACCTGAATTCTGAATCCAGTTATGATGGTTTCAGAATAGAATATACTATTGATACAGGCAGTACATGGAATGTATTAGGAACAGTCAGTGATCCGCTGGCATCGAACTGGTACAACTCTGCGTCTTTGTATTCAAGCAGTAAGCCGGGATGGACAGGAAATACGACCGTATGGAGATCGTGTTATTATAAACTGACCGTTTTGAATAATGTTCCTGTTGTGCGGTTCAGATTTGTTTTCTCTTCCGATCCATCAGTTAACGGTACCGGGCTTTCCATAGATAATTTTGCTATTTACCGGCCTACGAACAAGGATGTGGGCGTGGAAGCCATCAGCTCCCCAAAGGTTCAGGCCATAGCCGGAACCTCCTCTCAGGTTAAAGTTCGGATCCGCAATAATGGTTTGGCAACACAGCAGAATATACCTGTTTCATATAAAATAAACCCCAACGGCACGGTAATAACTCAGAACTGGAGCGGGGCGCTGCTGCCGAACGATTCCATAATGTTTACCTTTACAACACCGTTTACAGTTCCTGCAGGCGATTTTACGATCTATGCCTTTACTGGCCTAAGCGGCGATGGCGATAATCTGAATGATACATCTCATGCCCATATAAAGGGTGTGCCCAAATATTTTGTCCCTTATAGCGATAGCCTTGAAGGAACAAACTACTGGGTAAGTTCGGGAACACCAAACCTCTGGGAATATGGTGCTCCAAGCTCAACGACGATAAATACAGCCCACAGCCCGCTGCATGCATGGAAAACAAACATTGATGGAAACTACATCAACAATGCCACCAGTTATCTGTATTCTCCCTGGTTCAACTTTACAAGTGTCGACAGCGCTTATCTTGAGTTCTGGCATTGGTACCATACTCAAAATGCTAACGATTATGGTCAGATTGAATACACAGTAAATAACGGAACTTCATGGTTGGTATTAGGGTCGCAAAATGATGCGCAGGCTGTTAACTGGTATAATACATCCATCAGCGGCGTACCGTGCTGGTCGGGAAATTCTTCAGGCTATGTTTACTCAAGGTACCGCCTGACTTCCATATCGGCAATAATGAATTCAAGCGGGGCCCGGTTCCGGTATAAGTTTTATTCAAATACAAGTGTCTGCAATTACGATGGCTGGGCAATAGATGATTTTGCCATTACGGCGCCACCAATTCCTAAAGATGCCGGTATTTTTGCCATTCATCATCCGACAACAGGAGTTCAGACCGGCAGTCAGGTAACCGTTAAAGTTGTAATTAAAAATTACGGTACCGACAGCTTACGGAAAGTTCCGGTACGATATTTTATACCCGGAGGAGCTGTGGTTGTTGAAAACTGGTACGGAGTTTTGTATCCGGGAGACACCACAAGCTATACATTTACCGCACCGTACACATCGCCCGGGTCAACCTATCAGTTCTGTGCTTTTACAAAACGCATCGGCGACACGTATTGGGCAAACGATACGCTGTGCACTTCCATTACAGCCTCACCCGCGCCGAATGACCTGGGAATTTCAAAGATTTTGGAACCGGGAAGTTACACCTTGCCGGGCGATACAGTAACGGTAAAAGTGCGGATCAGAAATTATGGGACCTTACCGCAATCGAATATTTCTGTGGTGTATTTACGGAATTTTGTTCAGGCAGGAGCAGGCATATATGCCGGGCCACTTGCAGCAGGCGATTCCGTAGATTATACTTTTTCGACTATTTTTATTTCGCCGACAGGAAACTATAATGTTTGCGCCAAAACGGTACTGACGGGCGATGCTGATCCCGCGAATGACCAGGTGTGTATCTATCCGATCGGCTCCGGAATTGAAAACTATGATTATTCCGATTTCATTCTTCTGCAAAATATTCCGAATCCTACTACCGATCATACGGCCATTCTTTTCTATGTGCCGGCAGATAAACGCTGTCGTTTTGAAATGACTGATATTATGGGCCAAATGATCCGGTCGGAGGAATTTGATGCCGTAAGGGGTGAAAACCGCATTGATATTAATGTGGCGGATCTGTCATCCGGAATTTATTTTTATTCGGTGGCATACTCAGGAAAAAAACTTACAAAACGGATGGCTGTAATAAAGTAACACCAGTTTCGGCTAAAAATAAAAGAGGCTGTCTCAAAATATTTTTTGATGATTTTCAGCAAAGGCTATTTTTGAGACAGCATCTTTGTTTTTAATAATTACCAGAAAATTTTTTATAAAAATATATTTTTTAAAACCCGAATTTGGAATCTGTTCCTTTTTTTTATATATTTGTTTAAAATATTAAATTTTATTAAAAAAAACAACTAGGAGAGAGAATCACCTTACGATAAAAATCTATTATTTTGCCTGTCGTTGCTGTAAATTAACATATTTTAACTGTTAATTCATAGTTAAAAGGTATTCGTTTGCTTAATTTGTATAAATTTGCAAAATATTAATTTATTAGAAACAAATCAATTAAATAAGTTATGAAAAAACTACTATTCCTTCTGACATTGCTGCTCGCAGCTGCATTCACACATGCACAAACCATTGTTTTCAGTGAAGACTTTGATCTGCCAAGTGGGCCCGACAAGGTTATTACTACCTCTACAGGCGATTCACTTTTTGGAATCAATACACGTCTGCATTATTCAGGAACACAATGCGACACGGTCAATCCTCCCTTCAATAGCATTTCATATTTGACAACATTGCCTTTCAGCACACTTGGACAAACAAATGTTCTGCTTAAGTTTGCGCATATCTGTAAAGTTGAAATATTTGATACGGCAAAAGTAGAGGTTTCGGTTGATGGAGGGACAACTTGGGTGAGATTGAATACTCAGTACATCAATCCCGGCAATTCTGATTTTGCTTCACAGTCATACCGTTTTTGTTCGTCTACTTATAGCGACTTTATCTGGCAGCCTTCTGTGGACAGTGCAAAACCCAAACAAAACTGGTGGCGGAATGAAATATTTGATATTTCTGTTCTGGCGGCAAACAAAGCGGATGTCAGAGTTCGTTTTGTTGTACGCGGTAATGCAAATTTTGATGCCAACCGCGGATGGTATCTTGACGATATTTTAGTTGTTGCCGGCACATCCGAACTTATGCCTCCTAAAATTACCATGAAAGCTCCGATCATTCAGGATACAGTTTTTAATACCGGCCCTTATGATATTTTTGCTTATATCAGAGACGCTTCGGGCATTGATACGGCATATTTAGTTTATCAGTTGAATGGAGGCGCCAATCAGGGCATTCCGATGTTATGGGTTTCGGATAGTACTTATAAAGGAACAATACCAAGTTATACATATAATAATAGAATAGACTACCATGTTTATGCGGCCGATAATTCTACCACACATAACTCTGCTAACGGACCTAACCAGTGGTTTTTTATTAAACATGGGCCGAATGATGTTCAGGTCGGAACAGGAACAGTAACCACAGACAACTATGGGCCTTTTTATAATTTATTTGAAAATAACAGAACACAAATGCTGTATAAAGCATCTGAGATAAATTCTTCAGGAAGCATTACTCATTTGGCTTTTAACTTAAGTGCCATTTCTCCAGATTTGGCTGATAGACATTTCCTAAATTTAAAAATTAATTTCAAAACCACTGCACTTACTACTCTTGGTTCTGCCTACGAGGATATGACAACCTCAACAACCGTTTTTTCAAGCGCAGATTATAATCTAATGCAAAGTACAGGTTGGCATACATTTGATATTACTGATTTTACTTATAATGGTACTAGTAACCTTATTGTTGAAGTGGTTTGGGGAGATAATGGTGGATGGGGAACATCATATAACGTATATAGGACTGATTATAGTTCCGGCTCAGATATTCTTGTTGTGTATGGGTATGCCGATTCTGAAACACCGCCTGTATATGATGGTAATTCTAAAATAAGACCGAACATTAAATTCACATTCCCGGTGACAAATTATTCCCAAGATGCCGGTGTAAAACAAATGTTTACACCAACCGGAACTGTAATGGCCGGCACTAATTTACCTATTACCCTCAACATTAAAAATTACGCGGTTGACAGCTTGAAAAAAGTTACGATCAAATGGAAATTAGACGGAGTTTTACAAACACCTTCTTATACATGGAACGGCGTGCTGTTGCAGGATGTGGTTTCTTCCACAATAAATATTGGTAATGCCAACGTTACTCCCGGACCTCATACCATAAAAGCATGGACAGAACTGCCAAACGACAGCACGGATCAGAACCATGCGAATGATACGGCAAGTATTTCTTTTTATGCCTGCAATGAAATTTTAAACGGCACATATACCATCGGGCCATCGGGAGCAAATTTCCCGACCTTTGCTGCAGCATTGACTGCTTTGCAGAATTGCGGAATTAGTGGGCCGGTTGTTTTTAATGTTCAATCGGGTACATATAATGAACAGATCAGTTTTCCGGAAATATCGAGCGCTTCAGCAACAAACACCATTACGTTCCAGTCGCTTACCGGAAATAACAATGATGTAACGGTTCAGTATGTTACTACATCAGCCAATAACTATATTGTAAAACTTAATGGTGCGGATCATTTCAGGTTTAAGAATATGACGCTCAAAGCAAAAGGTTTGGATTATAATCACGTTATTGAAATGTCGGGAAATGCGATCAACAATCAGTTCGAAGGGAATAAAATAATCGGGAAAGATACGACGCTGACAACCACGAATAATGCTCTTGTATACTCTGCAGCTGGCCTCGACTCTTTGTCGGTATTTAACAACAATACCTTTACAAATGGTACTTATGGTATGTATTTTTATGGCGTAAGTTCTACATCGCTTGAAAACAAAACTACGATTACAAATAATACATTTACCAATCAATATTACAGAGGTATTTATCTGGGTTATCATAATGCGCCTCTTGTAAGCGGGAATACCATAACCACCAATACAACAAGCACCGCATTTTATGGAATATATGCCTATTACTGTGATAATAATCTGAGAATCTTAAAAAATAAAATTGTTATCCCTAACAGCGGGTATGGTATTTATATTTATTACTCTGACGGAGCCTCCGGCAATGAAGGGTTAACTGCTAACAACGCCATAAGCATTGGCGGTACAAGCACCTCTTATGGTATATACGATTATTACAGTTCATACCAGAATATCTATTACAATAGTGTTAATGTTTATGCAAACTATTCCTCTGCTTATGCAATGTATTTATCCGGAAGTTCTACATACACTAATCATAAGTTTAAAAACAACATTTTTGCCTATACCGGTGCAAATACCAGCGGAATTGCATTTTATGCTTATTATCCCGCTCAGGTTAGCGGTTCAAATTATAACGATCTGTTCTCCACCGGAACCAACCTTGGAAACTGGAATGGTACTCTTCGTGCTAATCTTGCCGTATGGAAAACTGCAAGCACAAGAGATACCAACTCCGTTTCTGTAAATCCGGAGTTTTTATCTGCAACAGACCTGCATACAATTAAATCTGAACTAAATGCTCATGCAACACCTCTTGCAATTGTTACTGATGACATACAAGGTAATCCTCGTAATGCCACCACACCTGATATCGGAGCTTATGAATTTAATTTGCCGGCAATAAATATTGCCGTTGTGTCATTAGTTCAGCCTGCTATGGCATGCTCACATACCGCAAACGAAAACGTAGTTGTCAGAATAAAAAATGCGGGTGCGAATCCTATTACTTCTGTTGAAATGTACTATACAATGAATAACGGACCTGTTGTTCATGAAACATGTTCTGCTACTATCCAACCGGATTCCAGTTACAACTATACGTTTACTCAACAGGCTAATATGTCTGCTGTGGATAATTATTATTTTGATATATATGCTCATGTGACTGGTGACACCATACCACAAAATGATACAATTAATAATATTATTGTCGCAAGCGGGTATAATTTTACGTATGCAAGTTATTCCATGGGTTTTGAAACAAATGAAAACACGTCACTATGGTCGAAGCTTGATGCTGATGCTGATACCAAAACATGGGTATATCCTTATAGCTCATACGCGCGTACCGGAAGCTATTGTGCACAATTAACAGATAATACTACGGGTGGTACAGCGGACGATTGGTTGTTCTCACGTTGCTTATCGCTCGAAGCCGGAAAAAGATATAAAATTGATTTCTGGTACAGGGTATCGAGTGCAACCTATCCGCAAACTCTTACACTTAAATACGGTACAGCAGCCACACCGGCAGGTATGACCAATTTGCTGAAAACAATTACTTTAGCTACAAATATTGTTTATCAGAAAGTTAGTGTCCAGTTTATTGCTCCATCAACAGGAGTTTATTATTTCGGCTGGTGGGCATCAAGTCCCGTTTATACTTCAACATCCTATATTTATATGGATGATATAAATATTTCCCTGATGCCGGATTATGATGCTGCATTAACTACGATTACAGCTCCTGTTTCAAGCTGCAGTCTGACAAATGACGAACCTATCACCGTGAAGATTAAAAATATCGGTGCTCAAATTATCAATACGACAGAATTATATTATAAGTTAAATAACGGAACTCCGGTGCATGAAACATTGAACACCCCGATTTCACCGGATTCCACAATTACATACACGTTTACGCAACACGTCGATTTGTCGGGTCTTGGAAATTATACTCTTAAAACATATATAGATGTTGTTGGAGATACTATTCCGGCCAATGATACACTTAATAGTAATTTCAGTAATGGTCATAACTTTGCTTACGGACCTTACACTATGGGTTTTGAATCTACAGAAGATTATAGTGGCTGGAGTGTACTTAATACTGGTGGCGGAACAACGTATCAATGGGTGCTGCCTTATTCCAGTTCTACCTATTCCCATACCGGAAGCAATTCTGCACAGTTTTATAATGGAACCACAAATACCGGAGAGGACTGGTTGTTTTCAAGATGTTTCCATTTGGATGCTGGCCAAACATATTCTATAAGCTTCTGGTACAGAGTTTATGGCGCAACTTACCCACAGACTATTACTTTAAAATACGGAACTGCAGCAAGCATTGCGGGCATGACAACCACACTTGTTTCTCTTCCAAATATTACAAATGCCACTTATAATGACACTGTAAAACAATTTGTAGCTCCGGCTACCGGCACCTATTATTTTGGATGGTCAGGTACTGTTGGCGCTACATACTATGCTTATATTGACGATATTAATATCACCTGGATTCCTGATCAGGAAGCGGCTTTATTATCAATAGTGTCTCCTGCTTCTGGTTGTGGTTTATCAAATGCCGAGCCTGTAACGCTGCAAATTAAAAATACCGGGGCAGATACTATACAAGGTAATTTCACAGGGCATTATGTATTTAATAACGGATCTTCGGTTTCGCAAACAATCCCAAACACAATACTTCCCGGTGATACTATTGATTTTACTTTTACGCAAACTGTTGATGTCAGCGTACTGAACACTGATGTTATTTTCCCAATAAAAGCGTGGGTTTCATTGATTGGCGATCCGTTGCATGCTAACGATACATTAAATAAACAAATTAATTCTCAGCATGTTCCTGCAGCACCTGTAACAGTCAATGATACGGTTACATTCGGTACTCCGGCGACATTGCATGCAATTGCAGCAGACTCTGTTTATTGGTACAATGTTCCAACAGGTGGAAATAGTATTGCCTCCGGTCATACTTTTACAACTCCGAACCTGTTTAATATGGGTATATATTATGCCGAGGCCAGAACCGGCGGTGGAACTGCAATATCTGAAACATTTGACGGTACGACACTACCTGCAAATTGGACCGCAGTTAACGGAAGCGAAGTAATTGTTGATATAAATTTAGGCAATGATGCCGGCGGTAATCCGAACGAAGCAATTTTCGATTGTTTAGATGCATCTTCCACGAATAATACTACCAGTAGGTTGTACTATGGCCCACTAAATACATCCGGTTCCTCTTCCTTAACCCTTCAATGGGATAATTATTTAGATCACTATAGTGCATCTTATCCTTATTCTGTAAGTGTACAAACCAGTACCGACCATGTTACCTGGCATAATACAAGTTGGGTTAAAAACCCTACGGCAGATATTAGCGCGGGAATACAGACAGTAACAATTAATACGGCTGATGTCGGATCCTCTACTTTTTATTTAAGCTTTACTTTAACAGGAAATGCATTTGGATGTATGTACTGGTATATTGATAATTTCTCACTTTCCGGTGGTATGAGCGGATGTCCAAGCGCCAGAGTTCCTGACACAGCTTTCCTTGAACTTTATCCTAAAGAAGCTTCCGTTGATACGATGATTAGTCCGGTAAGTGCTTGCAGTGATGGTATTGAGGATGTTTCTATTCTTGTCTCAAATAATGGTTTAGACACACTTGTCGGTAATGTTTATGTAAATTATACAATAAATGGCAGCCCGGCAGTTTCTGAACTCATCACACTTCCGGATAGTATTTTCCCCGGAACTACAATTCCATATACATTTGCAACACCTCTTACAACGGGCTTGTCTCAGGCAAATGTAGATTCAACTTATAATATTGTAGTCTGGGTTGAGCTTGCGGGTGATCCTTATCCTGCAAACGACACAGTATGGAATACTATCGATTTGTCTTATACACCGCCAGCACCTGTTGTTGTAAACTATACGATTCCTTATGCTACAACTGTTACTATGAATGCCGTTTCTTCAGATTCGATTAGCTGGTACGATGTTCCAACGGGCGGTACGGCATTATCGGATGCACATTCATATACCACACCGGTGCTCTATAATACCACTGTTTATTATGTGGAAGCTGTTTCCGGATCAATTGCTCAGCATGTTGGCCCCGTGGATAATACTATGGGAGGAGGAAGTGCGGTTGCTTATTCTTATTACACGACATTTGACGTGTTGTCAGCCTCAGTTAATATTCAGGGTGTCCATGTTTATCCGGGAGCTTCAGGTAATGTTGTTTTATATATTGCAAATAGTGCTGGTACAGTTTTGAATACCACTACTTATGCTGTTTCCACTCCCGGTGTAAAAACATTTATACCGATCAATTTTGAAGTACCTGCAGGGACGAATTACCGATTGGGATATAACAGTACCAGCGGCGGAGTCGCTATGTATAGAAATACTGCCGGCGCTGCGTTTCCATATACACTGCCTGGTATAATTTCCATAACTGGAAATAATTTCGACCCGGATTATTTCTATTACAATTATGATTGGGTTGTTGGTGCTGGTGGCAGCGGTTGCGCCAGCGAACGTTTAGCAGATACAGTTTTTGTAACCGGTGTGCCGGCATGTGATGTCAGTGTTCAGGAAATATATGAACCGAATACAGGCATAGAACTTACAACTACGGAAACTGTAAAGGTGAAAATTAAAAATTTCGGAACGGCTCCGGCTGCCAATTTCCCGATACACTATACGGTAAATGGCGGAACACCTGTTGATGATATCGTTCCCGGGCCAATAGCATCCAATGATACAGCTGAATTTACTTTTGCTGTTCCGGCCGACCTGTCTGTTGTAGGAACAACGTATAATATTGTTGCCTATACTACAATGGGGTGCGATGCAACTCACATTAACGACACGGCATTTAAAACGGTACAAAATAACCCATTGGTTTATTGTACTTCAACTTCTACATCTGTTACTGCTTACGAAGATATTGGCAATGTGACTCTCAGCAATATTAATAATGGTATTGCCACGCCAGTAACCTATAACACGACTGCAGTATATGGCTATTCAGACTTTACGGTTTCGTTGCCTGCTGTTCAGTTGAATGCTGCAAATACCTATCCGATCTCTGTGAGCATTATATCTGCTACTTCTTTTTATAGTACTTATGTAAAAGCGTTCATTGATTACAACAGGGATGGAATTTTTGATCCTACAACAGAAATGGTGTTAGGCGCACTGGCTACTTCTTCATCGCCAACAGTGTCCGGGAGTTTTACGGTTCCTGTTACAGCCATTACAGGCTTGCCAACAAGGTTAAGAGTTGTGGCCGAAGAAACAACAGTGGCTGCCAATGTTGAACCTTGTGGAAATTATACATGGGGTGAAACAGAAGATTATACCGTGATGATCTCACCGCAGATACCGCATGATGCAGGCGCTGTTGCAATTATTCAGCCTCTTGCTGTTCAAACGGAAGGTGATACGGTGCCGGTACGCGTTATAGTGAAAAATTTCGGTAGTGATACCATTCACAACACTTCAAATATGGTGGTGGCGTATTCGTATAACGGAGGTGCACCTCAGTCAATTACATGGAACGGAGGTGATATTCTTCCTCTCGCAACAGATACAGCTGTACTGCCTAATATAACTGTCACGCCAAATGCTAGTTCAATTTGTGCATGGACAGAACTTGCCGGTGATACCTATCTATTTAACGATACTGTTTGCAAATCATTTACCGCAACACCTTTGTATGATGCAGGTATAACAGCATTTTTGACTCCGCAAGCCTTGCTGGTTAGCGGAGCTAATGAAAGCGTACAAGTGATTTTCAAGAACTTTGGAGCCGATACGCTAACATCTCTTGATCTTAAATACAGCATTAATGGTGTGGTTATGGCAACGCAGCCATGGACCGGTACTTTGCTGCCTTATATGACAGATACGGTGACATTTACACAAACATTTACTGTGCCCGATCTAACGTTTGATCTTTGTGCATACACATCTCTGGTTACAGATGCCAATCACACAAATGATACGTTATGCATAAGTCCAAATGGAGCTATTACCAGTACATTGCCATACTACGATAATTTTGATGGCGTTGATGTTTATTGGACACCGGTAACAGAAGACGACACGAAATGGGAACTTGGTATGCCCGGATATGGCGTGACAAATACGGTACATTCTGCTCCAAATGCATGGGATATAAATCTTGATACCAGTTATTATAATAATGCTGAAGCAATGCTTTATACGCAGTATTTTAATTTTTCAGCTGCTGTAAATGCAAAGATGAAATTCTGGCTAAATTTCAATACAGAAACCGGTTGGGATGCTACCAGGATTGACTACACTATTGACTCAGGAGCTAATTGGAATGTACTTGGAATTCAAAACGATCCGCGTGGCACATACTGGTACAATGATGATTATATCAATTCAAGCGGTCTGCCAGGTTGGACAAATAATTCATCAGGATGGAAGTATTGTGAATACAAACTTGACACGCTAAACCTTACATCTTTGGTACGATTCCGTTTTGTATTTACTTCAGATGGATCTGGCCTGCGCGATGGTGTGTCAGTAGATGATTTTGCTATCACGCTTCCTTACCCGAAAGATGCCGGTGTTCAGGTAATTAAAACTCCGACCGCACAAGGTCCTGCTGGTACTTCTGTTACCGTAAAATCCAGAATTAAAAACTTTGGAAGCGACACACTTCATAGTATTCCTGTATCATATAGGATTGGATTATCAGGAACACCTGTAACCCAGACCTGGACAGGAACACTTGCCCCTGAAGATACCACAACGGTTACCTTTGCTACTGCACTTATTATCCCGACCGGAGCGTTTGACTTATACTCCTATACCGGATTAGTGCCCGATGGCGATCATTTTAATGATACAGTAAAGAACCATATTACTGGTGTGCCTAAATTTGATGTTCCTTACAGCGATAATTTTGAAGGTTTGGTGACATGGTCAGGAACAGGGACATCCAACTTGTGGGAATGGGGTGTTCCAACAGCAACTCTGATTGACTCGGCATACAGCCCGACTCATGCCTGGGTGACCAATCTTGACGGAAATTATACGAACAGCGCAACAGAATACTTATATTCGCCCTACTTTATGTTTACCGGTGTTGACAGTGCATATCTCGAATTCTATCATTGGTATAATACTGAAAACAACTATGATGGCGGAAGAATAGAATATTCGGTAAATGGTGGAACATGGACAATACTTGGGGCAGTCGCAGATCCAAATGCTGTGAATTGGTATACGAGTACTATTTCAAGTTTCCCATGCTGGTCAGGAAATTCAAACGGTTATGTGTACTCAAAATACCGACTGACATCCATACCTGCTATTGTTAATGCAACGACACCTGTTCAATTCAGATATAAATTTTTCTCCGATGTTTCCACCGTATATGAAGGCTGGGCTATCGATAATTTTGCGATTACTGCACCTCCAATTCCTCAGGATGCTGGTGTAACGGCTATATTACAGCCAAGTGCTGCAACCATGACAGGAAGCCCGGTGACTGTTCAGGTAACCATCAAGAACTATGGTATCAGTAATTTAACATCGGTACCAGTAAGGTATGTTGTCAATGGAGGCGCTGTAACAGCTGAGACATGGACAGGAACTCTGGTGCCGGGTGCGACTACTAATTATACTTTCACAGCACCATTTAATTCTCCCGGTTCCACTTATGAGATCTGTGCGTTCACAAAAGTAACAGGAGATATCTATACTTTCAATGACACTACCTGTGCATCATTTGGAACCACTCCGGCTCCTCATGATTTAGGGATTAGTGCAATTCTTTCACCGGGATTGACCACAATATTCAACCATGCAGATACTGTAAAAGTGCGAATTAAAAACTATGGCTACGGAATAGAAACTTCCATCCCATTGGTGTTTTTACGTAATTCTGTACAAGTTGGCGCCGGTGTTTGGACGGGTACTCTGAATGGTGGCGATTCTGTTGATTATACATTTACCACCTTGAATGTTTCTCCTCTTGGTAACTATAGCCTTTGTGCAAAAACTACCCTGGTGGGAGATGCAAATGCAACCAACGATCAGATATGTATTTATGCCTACGGACAGGTTGGGATCGAAACATACGATTATTCAGCATTCGTTTTGATGCAGAATACGCCAAACCCTGCAGTGAATAATACAAGTATTGTATTTTACGTGCCGGAAGGTGATAACGTACGTTTTGAAATGTATGATGTTCTGGGCAAAGCTGTAAGAGCAGAAGACATAGATGCTGTCAGAGGCGAAAATCAGATCGATCTGGATGCTGCAACACTGAATGAAGGTGTCTATTTCTATTCTGTTGAATATAAGGGTGAAAAACAAACCAAACGTATGGTTGTTGTTAAGTAATCTGAATTCACACAAAAGAGAAAAGGCAGCCGTTTGGCTGCCTTTTCTCTTTTTTTTAAATGTACTAATTCTGTTTCACATCCTTCATCGAAAGCTGAATTCGTTTACGGTCGGCATCTACACTGACAATCTTAACTTTTACTTTTTGGTTTAGCTTAACGACTTCATTCGGATTGGAAACAAAACGGTCGGCCATCTGGCTGATATGCACCAGCCCGTCCTGATGAACGCCAATATCGACAAAGGCACCAAAGGCAGTTATGTTTGTTACAATGCCCGGCAACTCCATACCGGGCAAAAGATCCTTTATGTCATGAACATTTTTATCAAATTCAAAAAGATCGAATTTTTGGCGCGGATCACGGCCGGGTTTTGCTAATTCCTGCATGATATCTTTCAGTGTAGGCAACCCGGCTTTTTCAGTAATAAATTCTTCTATATTTATTTTTTTTCTTAAGGAATCATCTTTGAGCAGATCGGTAACGGTACATTGAAGACGGTCTGCCATTTTGTATACAATTTCATAGCTTTCAGGATGCACCGCACTTCCGTCTAATGGATTGGATCCATTATGTATTCTGAGAAAACCAGCCGCCTGCTCAAAAGCTTTTTCTCCAAAACGCGCCACTTTCTTAAGCTTTTCACGTGATTCGAACGATCCATTTTTATTTCGATGTTCAACGATATTTTTTGCCAGTACCGGCCCGACACCTGATACATGGGTTAATAATTCTTTGCTGGCGGTATTCAGATCAACACCAACCGAGTTGACGCAGCTTACCACAACATCCTCCAGGCTTTTCTGCAGAGCGTTCTGATTGACATCATGCTGGTATTGCCCGACACCTATTGATTTTGGGTCAATTTTTACCAGTTCAGCCAGCGGGTCCATCAAACGACGCCCGATAGAAACGCTGCCTCTTACGGTTACATCATAATCAGGAAATTCTTCACGCGCAACAGGCGATGCTGAGTAAACAGACGCCCCGCTTTCATTTACAACGATAGCTAAAATGTCCTTTTTGAATTTGATACGCCGGACAAAGCTTTCTGTTTCGCGGCCGGCTGTACCGTTGCCAATGGCGATGGCTTCAATTTTATAGGCATCAACCAGGCTCTCGATCTTATTGATTGCCTGTTTCATCTCATTTACCGGGGGGTGAGGATAAATGGTTTCATTATGAAGCAGTTTACCGTTTTTATCAAGGATGACCACCTTGCATCCCGTTCTGAATCCCGGATCGATCGCCAGAACTGTTTTCTGTCCTAGCGGCGGGGAAAGTAATAATTGCCTGAGGTTTTCTGCAAAAACCCGGATGGCTTCGTTATCGGCTTTTTCCTTTGCCTGCTGGCGCATCTCCGTTTCCATCGACGGCTGCAGCAGACGTTTATAACTGTCTTTTATCGCATCCTTTACAAACGCTGACGACTGATTAGTGGATTTGATATATAGTTTCTCGATGATCTCGATTGCTTTTTCGTTTGTGGGCTCAACAGATAATTTAAGAAACCCTTCATTCTCGCCGCGAAACATGGCAAGCACCCTGTGTGAAGGCGATTTGGCCAGCGGCTCTTGCATTTCATAATAGGTTTCGTAATTCCGCCCCTCTATTTCCTTGCCTTTTACCACTTTTGATGTTATGACAGATTCTTTTTCAAATAAAACGCGAATCCGCCACCGCACTTGCTGATCTTCATTGATCATTTCAGCAATGATATCGCAGGCACCAGAAATAGATTCCTCAGCGTTGTTAACACCTTTATCAATGTTGATGAATTCAGCAGCAGCAGCGGCGACATTGATATCTTTTTGTGCCAAAATCATTAATGCCAGCGGCTCCAGTCCTTTTTCTCTGGCAATGCTTGCACGGGTTTTACGCTTGGGCTTATAGGGGAGATAAAGATCTTCCAGCTCCGACATCGTTGGCGCTGCTAATAATAATTTTTCCAGTTCCGGTGTAAGTTTTTCCTGCTCTTTTATCGATTCTAATATGCTTTCGCGGCGTTTGTCCAACTCAACAAGCTGACAATTCCGGTCGCGGATACTGCCAATAACAACTTCATCCAGCGAACCGGTGAGTTCTTTTCGGTAGCGGGCAATGAAAGGAATAGTAGCTTTATTGTTTAACAGATATAAGGTGTTTTCTACCTGACGCTTTTGCAGGCCGAGTTCTTTCGCTATTTTATCAACATGATTCATAAAAAGAGTTTGTACTCAAAGATAAAAAAAGGATAATGAAAACAGTCCTGTCCGGCAAAAAAAATTAATAAGTGCTTGCCGAATATTAATAAAAGCCTGAGTTCGGTTTAAGAATATTATTTTTTACTCCGTTAGGAGTTAAATATCAATAGAAAAGAAATACAAAAGACATTTATTCTCCGTTAGGAGATTAACGTTTTACATGTATATGTCCTACGGACAAAATATTCTACATATTTTTGCCTTTCTATTGATATTAATTGCCTATGGCAAATATTGACAGACTAATAATTAGTAATTTGACAAAATATCAATGATTTATTTATCCCGAACTCAGGTTAAAAAGAATTTTCAATTTCAATATTTATTACGAAGTATCATTAACTTTGTGTCTGCAAGAATTATCATGCAAACTGGCGTAAAATCTGTTTTTATTATTCACGGGGATGAAGTGTAAACTCTTTCTGACGTTCGACCATGAACTGCCGCTTGGCGGTTTAAAGACTACATACGAAAAAGCATTATTTGATCCTACGGAAAAACTGCTGAAACTTGCTGATGATTTAGAATTTCCCGTGACATTATTTACCGATGTTTTTTGTGGAATGAGGTTTCGTGAAACGGATGAAGACGGATTTTACAAACCATATATTGAACAATTACAAAAAGCGATTTCTACAAAGCATGATGTGCAGTTGCATATTCATCCCCATTGGCTGACAACGCGATTTGAAGAAAAAACATACTTCCCGTCAAAAGATTTCAAGCTCGCAGATTTTTCTTCAAACCCGAAGTTTACTATCGAAAGCATTATTGAAAAAGGAGTGAAATTTCTTAATGAAACCGGCCGTAATGTGAGCGATTCCTATAATTGTGTTGCATATCGTGGCGGCGGTTATAACTTGCAACCGGGGCTGGAAATTATTACCGACAGCTTGTTCCGTAATGGGATTAGGTACGACAGTTCAATATGCAAAGGCTATTATTTCAGTTCCGCATTATCAACAATTGATTACCGGAAAATGCCGAAATCGCCGAATTGGTCTATTGGGCCTGATGCAGGATTATTAGAAATTCCAATTGCAGGAATCCCCAAATCTTTGTTTGAAATCCCGACGCGCTTTAAAATGAAAAAATATGCCGGCAGGGCTCCGGAAAATATAGGATATCAGATACACGAGGGTAAAAATACAGAGATACGAAAAAGATTTATTCAGTTGTTCTCTTCAAGAATGCTCACCTTTGATAACTATACCTATTCTTCAGATTACCT
>Ga0116171_10002592_pt1 | contig 17079 bp, 13 predicted proteins | sample AD_JPNHW2_MetaG_FD_89798 | JGI IMG/M metagenome (GOLD analysis project Ga0116171, IMG submission 89798) | Active sludge microbial communities of municipal wastewater-treating anaerobic digesters from Japan - AD_JPNHW2_MetaG | ecosystem: Engineered > Bioreactor > Anaerobic > Digestate | place... | reverse complement strand
TGGAGTTCACGACTTTATTTGAACATGACACTGATTGATTCAGATGATTTAGATTCTGTTGCTTAAAATTTGGTCATTGATTGAGGACTTGATAAAAATGTGCGAAAAAATATTGACGTTATCAGTGCAGCGGAAGGTTTGCTGTACCTGAACGTTTCATGCAGGGAATGTAATAAAGTACTATATATTTGTAAAGTATTATTTGGGGGGTAGCTGGTCAGTTATATGAGGTAAACCAAGGAGTTTATTATGGATTGAATTTGCATCACTATTTGGGAAGCTGTAAGCGTTAATCAGTCTTCGAATTTTACAAAGGAGTATATATGTAGTACAAATCATGGTTGTCCCTAAATTTATAATGATTGAAAACATGGTTTAAAAAATTTCTTCCGAAATGGCTGTAATCGAACCATTTGGGTATCCAAGGGTCAAGGGGATTCTTGTCAAACACAACGCAATCGAATTGACCTTTATCCAGTCTCTGATAGAATGATACAAATAATACAAGCTTTTCCCTATCGATAACGCGAAACATCCATGGATCAAGTATGTATACATCCCGCTTCATTATAATGGGGAGCCAAGGATTCTCGGAGATTAAACTATCAGATTTATCAATTAATATTGCTGTTTCCTTCATTGATGTGAGCAGAGGTTTTTTATTCATATCATGACTTAAAAAAATTGAGTTAAGTAAACAGGAAAAAATTATTACTATAAAGCTGCATTTAATAACCAGAGCCGTATTGATTTCGTATTCATGTATGGATGCTGCTATAACAAGTACTGATGCGATATGAAGATCTATAAGATGATTTTCACCTGTACCGGCAGATGCGAAGATAACCAGAGTGAAAGCCAGTGTTAGAGCTAAATATGTGGCATGCCTGGATCTGAGTATTCCACTTCCTTTATTGATTAGTATAGTAAGTGCAAATGTTAGGATAATGAGTGAGCCCTGATCAGTATTTGCACTGTATCTAATAAATTTGAAGGGTAGTTTGATAACATCGGTTATAGTAGTTCCGCCTTGAGCGCATAAAGTAAAGATACTGATAAATCTTCCTGAACTTACTAGCTGGATAACAATGAGAAATAGGATTGTAATTAACGAAAATATTCCGAAATAATTTAATGCGTTTTTTTTACTGTTGTTATATAACAGCCAGATTACAACTGTAGCTATACCAAAAATTGAGGTTATTTTTGTTATTATTGTCAGTGAGAAAAATAAACAGGATAATATAATTCTTACAGGTTTATTATCTGATGTAACTGCATAATACAAGCCCCAAATATTTAGTGAAGCTGCAAGAATATCTCCACGCACCGCTGTCATTGCTGTAATGAGGGTATTGCTGCTTAAGAGTAGTGCTATTATAATGACAGATATAAGGGGTTTAATCTTATAGTGTTTCAAAATTAGAACAATAGCTGCAATAAGAAGCCCTGATGATAAAAAACTCAGCACAAGACCAGTGTAAATTGTATTTCCTGTGATTTTAATCATTGCACCATGAAGTACAAAGTATAACGGCATCCATCTTGTTCCTCCCGTACCTATGCCTTCATGAAAAATTGGTCTATAGAGTATTCCATTGGAGAAATCAACAGCCAGTGCTGCCCATGAACCCGATATATGTTCAAGATAATGCCCCTTTAGTGCTAGAATTATTCGAAATATAAGTATACCTATTGTCAGGAACAGTAGAAATATGGTTATGATTTTGTTAGTTTTCATTGAATTCTTATGCTTATTTATAAATAATTGCAGCAATTTATGAAATGCTTGATGTTATGGTATCGGCATTCTTAAAAACAGGCACTGTATATCGTATACCAGAGATTTTGCTATAAAATCGGGATGTTGATTTAATACCTCACATTAAAGAAAATGCAACAACTTTATTTTAAAAGCGATACATGACCGGGTAAAGAATAAATTTCGGTTTTAAAAAACTATCCTCATTCAGATAGTTTTTCTATTTTTTGCGTATACAAATAACAAATTATGCCTGTTATTCATTCCGAAGGTGTTAAAAAACAATTAATTTGTTTAAAAATACTCCATTTTCGTGATTTTTTTCTTGACTCATTCCTTAAATAAAACAATATTTCTTTCAATTTAGCCTGTATGGACTTTTGCAGGTGCCAGTGTTTTTTTGTAAATACAGAAAATGCTTAAATGGAAATTTAATTACGTCAGGGGAGTTGTTTATGGTATTAAAAAGGATTATATCCTGTTTAGCCATGGTATGTATTGCGTTTCTTGTTTCGTGCTATGATGTACAGTATGACAATGCTGCGGATACGTCATGGGCAGATGGATTATCAACAAAACAGATTGTTGAAGGTATGGAGATTACAGCTGATTTATCAACATCAAAATCAGCTGCATCAAAGGTAGATTCATCTTCCCCGGAAGATACAGAGGTTGAAGTAACATGGGTATGTCCGATAAATATCTGTTCATGGACAGTTGCCTATAAAGTTGAAGGATTACTTGATGGTGAAACAAAGGAGTGGACCGAGCTTGATTCAGGCCATGAAATTGTTCAGGTTGAGGTTGATAAGGATGCTTATAAGTACAGTTTTAAACATTGTCCTTTCTGGTCAACCACACAGTATATCGTTTACTACAAAATAAGTATGACTGATCATAATGGCGGACCATATGAGAATATAGTTTCATTCATGGTTTACCCTTATGGCCGTGAACTCAGAGTTTCCATGGGAACTTCTGAAGCGGCAGTGTCTTCAAAAATTTACGGGCACTGGTCTGATTTAGACTGCTGTATATTTGATATACTACACGGAGTCAACCAGAGTGTGTCAGCGCAGTATTTTACACTTGCACCTTTGAGTAAGGTGTTCTTCTGGATCTGTTCAGATTTTACATCATGGAATTTCGGCAATGTTATGCATTTTTCAAACAGTTCATACTGCAAGGTTGAAAAAGTCGCCACTAACTCTATACAGGGCAGAATAGTTGAGGCTACTATTCAGTATAAGTTTGAGGATCTTCCGATTGACAGATTAAGATATGAAGATGATGGTTATTTTGATTACGATGATGTGGTTTTTACAGTAGATATAATAAAACTTTAGTAAACATAATCTACATTAAGAGCTTGTTAACATTATAGCTCCAATAAAAAAGGGTGATGCAAATCACCCTTTTTTATTATCCACTGGTTAAATTACTTATTTGAATCCGGGAAAGCATCATTACATCTATGTATTGCCATGTCAAGCCCGTCAGTTACATACTTTCTTAATTCCTTTATATCCGGGATAAGCGAATCAACAAGCCCGCTCTCAACTCCGTCAGCTGACCCCCTGGATTTAGCAAGATAGCTTTTGTAAAAATCAGTTTTCAGTTTTTCAGCCTCTGACTGTTTACCTTCGTCAATGAGCCGGTCATACTTCTTCCTGTTAAGCAGGTCAAAAGCGACCTTGACTCCAATGACCGCGAGGATTGAATGGGGGAAAGCAAGATAAACAATTCCCGGCCGCAGGAATTTATTGAAGGCCTGGATAAGTCTCCCGCCGTAATTCTGGTTGAATACAACTGATACTACGGGTATTTCACCCAGGATATTGGTATCAAGGGATTCTGCGCCTATGGCCTGTATCCGCAGGGTCTCCTGCTGCAGGCCAGGCATAAAGCCTGAAGAATTGGATAACATAATGAGCGGAATATTCCTGCTGTTAAGCAGGCGTGTGAAGACGCGGAATTTTTCAGTGCCGTACGCGTCCGCTGCGCCCCCTTTACGCAAAGGCTGGTCCGCGATAATCCCAACGGTGATGCCGTTCAGGCGCGCGAGCCCGGTTACAAGCATGGGTCCGGTCTGCGGATTGTTCATACCGCTGTAAAATTCGATAAAACTTTCCGGGTCAAAGAGCGGTTCAATGACTGATGTAATCATGTCGAATGGCTTCGACGGATCAGGGGGGATTGCCGGTGTTCCGGCATGCTGAGCGATTTTCAGTTCAATAGTTTTTGAAGAAAACAGTGACAGCAGTTTATGTGATAAATCGAAGGCCTCATGAATCGATGATACTGTAAATGTGGTATTATTCATGACCAGGGGGCTGCCGGTGGTTTTCTTTGGATCATTCTCTATGAATATAACGACATCGGCTGTATTATTGATATAGAACAGCTTTAATCCCCCTGCATCAGTTACAATATGGATTCTCAGATTTTTCTTTTCCTGCAGCGTGTTCATCAGCTCAGTTTTAGCAGCTATACTTTTCTCGTCCCCTGTGTCATAACTGATGAATTCCCTTCCGAAAATTAAAATTTCAGTTATGGATGTCCTGTGCGCGATTTTAAGAAGTTCCCTTGCCTTGATAACCGGTTCAACAGACATGAGTCCGGTATGGGTTCCAGTTCCCATGATCAGTGTTTTGTAACCGCCAAGCTTAGCGAGCCCGCCGATCAGCGAATCTGATTCGATGTAATATTTTTTAAGTTCAATAAACTCACCGTCATCGATATTGTTCCTGATTATTCCCCCTGTAATATTCAGAAGCCCGTGCGCGGGTGCGGAGTTTCCGGGTACGTTTCCTCTCCTGCTGATTGAAGTTAAAAGATTATCAACACAGAAAAACCTGTGAACGGCTTTTATGGACTGCGCCAGCTGAATCTTATCCGCTGCCAGTATATCCGCGATACCGGTTACCCTGCAGATTGTCCTGGCGCCGCCTATATCGTAGTTTGATACATCTTCGCCGATGATTGATTTAACCACGCTGGAACCTGTAAGGACCCTGTATGACTGCTCCGAGTTGAGCATTAACTGTATAACAGCCTGGCTTGATCCGTAGACATCAAGGCCTGCAGATGAACCTATACCTACGGCAACAAGGCCCGGCTGCCTTGAATTTTTATCCGGACGCTCAATTGAAATGTTGAACTGTTCATCAACTGATTTTAATACTGATTTTAAAACCGGGTCCGGGTTATTCAGCATGAACTGCCGGAATTTTGCAGTGTCACCTGATGTCTGGAGCGCATTCATCATGAAGCCCTGGGCTCCGCGGTTCAATGCAGTTACGCCCTCTTTGATGTTAGCGCCGGCCCCGTCATTCCATACATAAAAGGGCCACCCCTTCAGCATTGAGATGTATGACGCTGCAGCGTATTTCAGTCCTTCAAGGTTGCCGGTTGATCCGCTGTTTACGCGCGAATCCTTCATGAAAAAACAGGCTTCTTTGCCGTATATTTTACCGGTAAAAATCCTGGCCCCGACCCTGTTCACCACGGCTGTTCCGGTTTGTGTATCTTCATCATAATCAATGGATTTAATTTTAATCTCTTCAAATTTACCTGAATCGAAGCACTCTCCAGCCCATAGTTCAACAGGCCGCTTACCCATGCTAAACAGTTTCTGATCAGCCTCGCTGTATTGTTTATCTTCAGTGTTTAAAGTGTCGATACCCTGATCATATGTTTTAATATCCGCGAGGTTGTGCCCCGGGAATTTATCACCCAGTTCCTGTTTCGCGTATTTTAACAGAGAATCATCTTTCCCGTTTTCTTCATTTTCAATAAGCAGTTTAGCCATTTCAATGATTCTTTTTTCAGGGATGTTGAGGTGCGGAAGGATGTTGATTATATACCGGATAAACCCCGCATGTTCTGTCATAAATCCGTAGGCAAAGCGCAGGTGCATAAAAACTTTTTTCAGGCGCAGGGACCCGCTCTCAGGGACTATATCATTATCATCGGGGTAACCGTATGATTTTAATATCTTTTGAACCAGGGAGGAAAAATCACCGGACAAGGGGATTTCAGCGTCCTGCCTTTGCTGTACAAGCAGGTTAAGTTCATCGTAGAAGGATATGCCTGATGAGGATATGGATGTTGAAAATATTTTTTTCAGGCAGATGAAGTGAAGTATTGTTTTTTCAGGAAGGTCAGTTGCTGCACCTGCCAGTAATGATTTCCATTTGCCGAATTTTATGGCGACAATTATCCTCTGGATCATCTCAACCAGGTAGTACTCTGTGATATATCCGCAGATGAGAGCGGAGATGAAATCCTCTATGACATTGATGAACCTGTCAGGATTTTTAATTACAGAAGTTTCAAATTTGCTGATAAACAATTCCGGAGATTCTATTTCATCAATGTCATCCGCCGCTGCCGTGGTGCTGGTATCTGCTTCGATCCTGAGTAAAATCTCGCCCTCCTGGACACTCCGGCCGGTTGTCTGCATGTCGTTTTGAGCGCCCTTGCCCGGGTGCACAGTTTCATTCCCGGGCATGATGTAGATTACACGGCCGTTTACGGGGGCGGTTATCACTGTTTCCATTTTCATCGCGGAGAGAATGACGAGTCCCTCACCGGCAGAAACATGATCGCCAATTTTGAATTCCCTGCGCCAGGATATGATTGTCCCCTGGAACGGGGAACGGACTATGCCCGCATTTTTTTTAACAGGCGCGCCTTTCGCGTGAATTCTCATGCTGTAATAATTAATCTTATTCTGCTCATCCTTCATCCGCAGGCTGATATCGTCGGACTTCCGGTCCACGCGGATGCGCAGCATCTGGTTATTGAAGTTCAGTATTATGTTGTCAGCCTGCCCGTTGGTATACTTCAGGACCACGATGCCGCTATACCCGTCATTGACAAAGGTATGAAAAGTATCAGAGGAGGTCTGCAGAATCCTTACATTGAAGATATTTCCCAGGTGATCAATTTTAAAAACAGTGGAGATTTCCGGTGTATGGGTATTGATTAAATCCCGGACCTTCAACATGGCAGTAAATTCAGAGACAGCTGTATTGAACAGGCGCAGGTATTCGGAGAATCCGCCGATCAGGACTTCTGTGTAACCGGTGATTTTACGCGGTGTTTCAGGAACAAGGTCATTGTTGCCGGATAAAAAATTATTGGTATAATTGCCTTCAATAAAATCAGGGTGACGGATTATCCGGAGGAGCTGCGGCACATTGGTTTTTACACCCTTGATGTAGAGTTCCTGCAGTGCACGTTCCAGCCGTATGAGTGCTTCATCCCGGGAGCGTCCATGGACAATTAGTTTCCCTATCATGGGATCGTACATGGGAAGAATCCTGTCCCCCTCCTTGAACCCGAAGTCGCACCTTACGCCGTTAAACGTGGGCAGGTCAAGCTCGGATATCATACCGGGCGAGGGGGTGTAGCCATTATCGGTGTCCTCGGCGTAAATCCTGCATTCAATGGCGTGGTTCCTGCTTCCTTTGCGGCGCTCGGGGCTGTGCAGATGCTGAAATAAATTTTCCCTGCCGTCAAATAACCGGATCTGTGCTTTAACAAGGTCAATATCGAATGACTGGTCAGTAACCGCGTACTCAACCTGCAGCCGGGTGTTCATCTCCAGGAAACCGAATTTGCCCGTATCTTTATCTATCAGAAACTCGATAGTTCCAGCGCCTGAATTATTGCCATACCCTGAGAGCCCTGCTATTTTTTCTGCGATAGAAATCATCGAGTCGTACGTTTCTTCATCAATAAAAATTTCACCGCTCTCTTCAATGATCTTCTGGTTCCGGCGCTGTACAGCGCATTTGCGGATCCCTATGACGGACCCGTTGAAAATCTGGACCTCAATGTGTACCGGTTTTTGTATTAACCTTTCAATATAAAACGCGGCATTGTTGTACAGGGCCAGGCCTGTCCTGGTGCAGGTATCAACTGCGGCTTCAAGATAATCACCGGAGAAGACCTGGACCATCCCTTTACCGCCGCCGCCTGCTGTGAGCTTCAGAATAAACGGATAACCGATGCGGCCGGCTTCATTTTTGACTGGTTCAATCTCAGAGGTCCTGAATATTCCTGAACTTTCAAATAATGGGATACTGTTTTCCGAGGCAATGCGGCGCGCGCTGATCTTATCCCCCATGAGATGCATGGTGTCATATGACGGTCCCATGAAGATTATTTTACTGTCAGCGGTACTGTTTAACCGGTCTATTATTTTCACAAAGGAATAGTTTTCAGACAGGAACCCGTATCCTGAGTATATGGCGTTTGCGCCGGTAATTTGTACAGCTGCGATTATGGTACATGGATCGGAATAATTATTATGGCCGCCGATAAATACCACTTCATCGGCAAAGTCATACCAGGACTGCCCCTTGTCCGGGTCAGTTACAACTGCGGTTGAAGTGATCCCCTCTTCATGGAGTGAGAGGAAAAATCGTTTGGCGATCTCGCCGCGGTTTGCGATGAGGACTTTCTGTAACTTGCCGTTACGTTTTTTATGCTCACCGGAATTTTGTTTATCACGTATGTGAGGATTAAGTTCGTTTAACACTTCCTTGCAATGCTTCAATTCATGATCAAGTTTTAAGAGCCCGCTGTCTTTCACACTTATCCCCTGGATTATTGCTGGTCATAATTACTTGACTTAGGTGGTTTTTACAGATGAGTTTGTGTCACTTCGTGTCATTTCGAACCCAATTTACGAGCATCGGGTGAGAAATCCCGGATATCAGGATGTTTTTTATGATAAAATTGCATAAACGTCAACCTGTATATGAGATTTCTCAGTCGCGATTTTATCTATCGCATATTATTTTTTGCTGAATGCTCCATCGAAATGACATTCAATAGCGATTTCTACTATATCACAAATAAATCCGCCTGACTTAAGCAATTATTAATTCCTGACATAGTACATAGTATCCGGGAAAAGGAAATTCTTTTTTAAAAATATAACAAAGACACGATGAATAATAAGCAGCAAATACTTGTCAAAGAATTTGACCACGGAGTCACGGAGGGCACGGAGGGAGATGAGAGAAGGGATCAGGTATAACGTTTTATCATTGTAACTGAAACTATCATCTTTGTAACCGTTTTAGCCGTCATTGCAGCTTAAAACGTCGTCTTTGTAACCGTTTTAGTCATCATTGTAGCCGAAACTGTCATCTTTGTAACCGGATGAGTCATCATTGTAACCCAAAATGCCGTCTTTGTAACTGTGTGAGCCGTCCGTGTAACAGAAAATGCCCTCTTTGTAGCCATATGAGTCATCATTGTAACTGAAGATGCCGTCCCTGGAACCGTTAATACTGTGTATTCTGTTTTATGGTCTGCGGTTAATCGTAATGTGACTTGAGTTACAGCCTGGCTGGAGAATTGGCAGAGTTATAACCGGGGCCCGGGTTTGGAAATGAGACGCCCGCAGCCCCGGTTATGAGATCAGAGGATTTTAGACAGTTTTTTCATCAGACGCTTTCTTTTTTTTGCTTTTAAGATAGTTCTTCCTGTAATAATCACTGCTGTATCCACTGAGCCTTGAAGGATCGTGCCTGAATACATAATCCGCGTGGTCCTTTAATTCTTTCAATGCTTCATCAAGTTGAGTAAACGCCTGGTCCCTTACTTTGAGCAGGTCACTGCTGAAGGCCCGGGCTGTGTTTACCGCGCCCAGGAGTGTTGCCAACTCCCTGGACATCACTCCGGCTGTGTCGAGCAGGGTGATATCGAACTTTGTGTTTTTAAGAAATTCCGCATGCTCCTGGCCAAAGACCGAAAAGTCGCGGAGCGACTGTATCATCGCGGCATGGCTGCTCCCTTCGGCGATTCTTTTTATCTTTGATATTGCCGGGTGGTTCCTCCTGAACACAAACTTCAGCGAACGTACAAGGCCGGCCCTGAATTCACGCGCAGAGTCGGATTTTTCAATCCACTCCCTTTCGGTCTCTGTATCGCGGGAATCGGAGGTTGTCCACCTGGCCTGCGCCTCTCGAAGAGCATCTATGCGGTTGGGCATATCCTCGATTATTGTCCAGTCAAGGCCGTTCGCAGTAAGTATTTCCCTGTCCTGCCTGCACCAGTTGCAGATGTTTTCCGCCTCCTGGAGATAGACCTTTACAGGTATGCTTCCTGGCTTCCTGGTTTTTCCTGCGGGTGCTGATTGTACTTCTGTAATGCCTGCTGCTGAATTTTCGATGTTGTTCATCGAATCCTCCTGATAATTTTATTTATACCTCTTTAAAAGAGCGTATTACTGGTAATACGCCGCGAGCAGCCAAAAAAGAAAATTTTTTTGCCCGTTTTTAGTGTTTTTTGGAAAAAAAAGTGTTTTTTACGGGGTATTTCTGGAATTTGATGTACAATTTGTCACCCGGGATGCAGGTCTTTCTTCTTGTCATCCCCGTGAAGACGGGGATCCATCGATTAAACAGGGAATGTGCGGCAGCATGAACTTAACAGGTTTGCCACTGAGGCACGGAGGGCACTGAGAGAGGAAAAATGATGTCATCTCGAATCCGTTTCTACGCGTCGGGTGAGACGACCACCGTAAGAGCTGTGCTAATATCAGTCAGATCATATACCGGAGCATAAATTTCTTTATATATGGCTCTCTGGAAATTTCACCGCATTGTTTTTTAAGACAAAGTCTTAACTTCAGAACGTCCATTCGTAAAATTTAAAATTTACATTCTTTCCTTCAACGGCAGCCGCAGCCGCATACCCTGGATATGAAGGTATCTCTTTTAAGGTCCACTGTGAAACGTCGTTATTTTCATCATGCAATAACGAGTTATCTTCACCGTGGAAAACTGAAACTGTGAATTTATCCAGTGGGTACGATAAGCCCTTTCCCATAGCCTTGACATACGCCTCTTTCCTGGTCCAGCATGAGTAGAACGCATCTGTCTTATCCCTGCCTGTCAGCTGAAGCAGGGTACCAGTTTCATCCTGAGAAAAATTCTGTTTTATAAGGTCATCGATAGAATCGATCTCTTTGATTAACTCCACGTCTATGCCCACATTCCTGTTCCGGGATACTGCGTATAATATCATGTTTCCGGAATGCGAAAGGTTGAAGGTGATATTATCCGGATTCAGGGTATGGTCAATAAACGGTTTTCCGTATTCATCATTCAATATGCTGACCCCTGCGGGCTTAATGGATAAATAGCGGCCGAGGATGTCCTTGAGTATGGCGCGTGAGAGTGTCTGGATGATGCGGTCTTTTTCGAATATGAATTTTAAGATTCTGGATTTTTCTTCAGCAGTCAGTGTTTGTTCAAGCTGCGGGATAAAATGTTTTGCTGAGTTTATATCGATGCGGTGGATATGGACTTCGGATGAATGCAGGCAGGAGCTATATGGGGATTTATTCCAATTTATATTCATTGCTTGTTACGGAAAGGCAAATATAATTTTATACTGTTATTTAAATAAAACAAAATTAACTTGACTCATATATTTTTATATAATTGCATATATATAATATCTGCAATCCTTTTATTTGCTAATCGAAGTAATAATGTGGAAAAAAAATATAGTCTGAAATATCCGGTTATGCCGGTTCACAATATGCGCGCTCATTTTTTTCTTTAGGTAAACCTCGGGAATTAACAGCATGCAGAGGGTGGATTATTGAAAGAAGCATTCCAGGTACATCATATTATAAAGTTTATCTTGAAAAAATTTTTATGTTTTTAAGTCATATAAGAGTCATTCTATTGTTGATTTGTAGCAGGATTTGAACTGTTTCAAAAAATAAAATATCGTTATAAGGAATACTCTTTAATTTATACAGACAGAAATGCGTATTGGATAAATTTAAATAAATGATAGGTTTAATATATTTTTATGGAATATAGAGTCGATGCGATAAGAAGTTTTAAAGAATTAAAAATTCGAAAGGATGAATGGATATCTTTTGAAAAAAAAATAAAAAATATTCAATTAAGTTACACATATAATTATTTATCAATTTTCTGGCAAAGTTATTCTAATGCCAGAAAAAGAGAATTAGGTTTACAACGAAAACTACTAGTACTTTTCCTTTATGAAAATAATTCATTGATAGCTATTTATCCCCTCTGTAAAATTATTTATAGAAGAAAAAAAATATTGAAAGTATCTGCAATTGAATTTATAAGTCAACAGATTGCTCCAATGTATCTTGATATTATTTGTGATAATCTTAAAGATGAAGCTCATTTGTTTATCTTTAATTGGCTTTATCAAAATGAAAAATTTCATTATATCTTTTTTTCTCAAATCCCGGGTTTTACTGTAAATAAAAATTCAATATTTTATAAGTATCTTTATTCATTTTCATATTGCACTGAAGCTGATTTTGGAAATATTCAAAAATATGATGAATATAAAAAAAATAATTATCCCAAAAAAATCAGGGATAAACTTAATCTATGCAGAAACCGCATTGAAAAAGCCGGTTATAAGATGAATTTTATTTTTAAGGATTTTGTGATTGATGATCTTGAGGAGCTGGAGCGTATCGCAAATTATAAAGAAAATCAGGTAAAAGCTATAAAAAATATTTATTCAGATGAATATAAGAAAAACTTTCTCAAAGAAATATATCACAGTTTTGAAACAAAAATCTGTTATTTACAATTAGACTTAAAGAATATTGCTTTCATTACTTTTATCAGATTTAATAATAAAATTTTTTTATATGATACAGCTTATGACACAGCTTATCAACAGTTTTCTCCGGGTATTTTGTCTTTTAATGCCTGCATTGAAGAAAATATAAATGAAGGGGTAAAAAGTTCTAATTTTGGATGGGGAGGAGATTTTTATAAATTTAGATTGGGGAATACGTTTATTCCATTAAATAGATCAATTACCATCGGCAATAAAATTTTTTCATTTTTATGGTTTAAAGAACGACTTAAAATGATAAAACAGGATAAATTATTTTTTGAAGAAACAACAAATCTTTTAAAAGAAGCAACAACGCATTTAGACAGAAATAAAACTTAAATTAATATGTCCATGTAATGATTGTTTTATTGGATAAAAATTTTAAAACTTTATTTCAGAATTAAATAATTAATCTATCCCAACCGCAGACTTCCACTCAATGTCCTGTCTTTGTTCTTTTTTATCAAACAGAAAGTTGTTAATAACAAGATAATCCATATTGGTGCTCATGAAGCAGCGGTATGCCTCTTCGGGCCTGCATACTATCGGCTCACCCCTTACATTAAAACTGGTGTTTACAATAACTCCTATTCCGGTTTTCTTTTTAAAAGCTGAAATTAATTGCCAGTATTTTGGGTTTGTCTCTTTGTGCACAGATTGTATCCTTGCTGAAAAATCAACATGTGTTATGGAAGGAAGAGTAGAGCGCTGAAAATAAAGGCGATCGTAAAGTTCCATTGCCGCATAATTATCAGGAACGGGTTTACGCCAGTTTTCAGTTACAGGTGCAACCATAAGCATATATGGCGTAGGGTTTTTAAAATTAAAGTATTGCTGTATATCTTCATATAATACAGAGGGGGCGAATGGGCGGAAACCTTCACGGAATTTGATTTTGAGATTCAGCTTTTTCTGCATATCATGGTTACGGGGATCTGCAATAATGCTGCGGTTACCTAATGCTCGAGGCCCATATTCCATTCGCCCCTGGAACCATCCGATGACGTTTCCGTCATCCATTAGTGCAGCAACTTTATCACATAATAAATCAAAATTATCGTAATGGGTGGCTGATGCTTCGTATTTTCTAATAATGCGTTCAATGTCACTGTCAGTAAATTCCGGTCCAAGATAACTCCCTCGCATTTTGTCAGAAGCAGCATCTGCAGTTCTTTGTTCGGAAAATCCAAGGTGCCATGCGCATAATGCAGCACCTAATGCTCCTCCTGCATCACCTGCCGCAGGCTGAACCCAGACATTATTAAAAATATTCTCTCTCACCAGTCTGCCATTGGCAACACAATTAAGTGCAACTCCTCCGGCCATTACAAGGTTTGTACAGCCTGTAAGATTTCTGGCGGTTGCTGCTAATTTCAATACAACTTCTTCAGTCACTTCCTGTATTGCCAGGGCCATATTCATATATGTTTTATTGATTTCAGTTTCTGAATCCCGTTTTGGTATGCCGAATAATTTTTCCCATTTTTTTTCATTTACCATTTTCAGGCCGGTAGCATAATCGAAATACTTCATGTTGAGCAGAAGAGAACCGTCATCACGAATATCAACAAGTTCTGTGAGGATTTTTTGTTTTATATCATTTTTCTCCCGCGAATCCGGATCCCCGTATGGAGCAAGACCCATTAATTTATATTCGCCGCTGTTCACACGGAAACCGCAATAATAAGTAAATGCGGAATATAATAATCCAAGTGAATGAGGAAAAGATAATTCGCGAAGAATTGATATATCTCTGCCGTTTCCTTTGCCTATGGTTGTAGTTGCCCATTCACCGACCCCGTCCAGTGTTATGATGGCTGCATCATTAAATGGAGAAGGATAAAATGCGCTGGCCGCGTGGGATAGATGATGTTCAGGGAAAAGCAGGGGAGTCTTTGATAGACCGAAATCTTTTAACTGTTTCCTGAGGTTCTGTTTCATAAAAAGTTTTTCTTTCAGCCAGACAGGCATCGCTGAAAGATAGCTTATCATACCTTTCGGAGCAAATGTATGATATGTCTCCATTAATCGTTCGAATTTTATGTATGGTTTTTCATAAAAAGCAACCGCAGCAATTGATTCGGAATTTATCCCGGATTCATCGAGAACATATTTTATTGCATTGACAGGGAAAGATGAGTCGTATTTTTTCCTTGTAAATCTTTCCTCCTGGGCGGCGGCTATAATATCACCGTCTATTATCAGCGCAGCCGCGCTGTCATGATAAAATGCGGAGATTCCGAGAACAGCTTTCTTCATATTGATTATCCTTTAAAATATGGTGTATATGAATGGAGCGATTGCGCTCCCGCTGGACATTATTATAATTACAGCAAATAGCAATAAAATAATTATAGCAGGTAAAAGCCAGAATTTTTTTCTTGTCATGAGAAATTGCATCAGTTCTTTAAAAGATTCCATATATTTATGCTCCTTAAAATGGATTATTGATATCATCGGCAGTGAATTTTTTATCCCGCGCAAGGAATACGCTCCCTGTATCTTTTTTCCAGAGGTCCATCTGCAGACGTTCTCTTGTAAGAAGACGTCTGAGAGCCCCGATAGGTGTGATAATAAAAAAGAATACAAGAATCAATAATACTTTTGACATTATTGCACCAAGTAATTCTGCAAGTCCGAACCAGATTAAAGCAAAAGGTTTAATGGCAACCGGTATTATTATAGTTATAATTGTTACAGAGAATGCAAGTTTAATAAAAATCTGATTTTTATTAATTAAAAAACATATAAGAAATATAAGAATAACAACAAGCCCTGTATCTTTAATCTTTGCAGGGGTGATTGGTTCTTTTGTTAAAAAATGTAAAAATGTTTTATTTGCCATCTCTTATACCTATAACATTCTTTTTTACAAGTGCTTCGGCTATTGTTCCTGCAATCAAAGGATATGCTGCATCCTGATAATGAACATCATCCCAGAAAAATCTATCACTTTTCGGGATTGCGCTTTCAAGATCAATAAAAAAAGTATCATTTTTTTGAGCTATTGATCTTATAGCATTATTGTATTGTTCCATTGCGCGCCATGCTGAAGCATAGCTCCATCGTGTATTTTCACCGGCTGTTTCAACATTTACCATCGTTAATATCCGTTCTTCCTTTTCGGAGAGCTGTTCCTTGAGAAGTGTTGGCTGAGTCATCAGTACAACCTTTGTTCCATCTAAATGAGCAAGATCAATTATTGTCTGAATATTATGCCTGTAAGAATTCAGTCCGGGGAATGAGTATATTTCCATTATCTCGGCAGGTTTCTGATACCAGAGTTTCAGTATTTTTTTTTGTTTAAAATAGTTTTCTAACAATCCGGTATCTTTTACCATGTGTGTTGTAGGCCCATAAAAATGACCATAATCACTTCTGAATTCTCCAGCGCTGAAAGGGCTTCTGTCTGCATTATGTAAAACGTCATTAATCGCTTCCATTACAATTATTACATCCGGTTTATACGGCCTGATGTTAGCCTGATAGTTTATTAATATATGCAGCGAGGAATACCATTGCTTCCCGCAATTGAAAACTTTGACATTTTTTAAACCATACCTGCTGCTTAAATTTTCTTCAAGATATTCCGGCCAGTCTTTATTTATTTTATCCCTGAATTCTGTAGTTGAACCTCCCAGGCATACAATCCGGAATGTATTATGATCTTTTAAATTCTCTGTATCGATCGGGTTAGGCATAAGCTGCAGGAATGGATGAAATTTTCCGGAAGACTTGTTGTTTAATGAAAAGAATATAAAATCTATGCCAAAAACAAGAAGTGATGATATAACAATACTGGCGATTGATAGATAGAAATTACTTTTGTCTATTTTTCTTTTTTTAAATTGTATAAAGATAAAAACAAAGAGCAGTATAATGAAAGGGAACAATATCCGGATAGAATACAGGAGGATTTTTAACTTAATACTTCCCGATATTATTTGATAATCCGGAAAATAAAAACCAACATATATGATTGTTAAAAATACTGTAATGAATAATAAAATAATAACATCTGAAAATTTTAGTTTCACTCGTCATCCTCTTCCCATATTTCAACAACGTCAGCATTTGTGTTATATCCTTGTATGCCGAAATTGTTACACTGTTGGTAAAAATTTTTTTGCAGTCAAATACCTACCTTTAGCTCGCTTTACTGTCAATTTATAATTATTTTATCATCCAGTATTTTCCACATTTTTACAAGAGAGATTATTCCTATGAAACCTTTAACATCCTACATACGTTCTTCATTCTGAAGTATTGCCGAACCAAGCCATATTTGATTCACTGTTGTTCTATCTTTTGACTCTGCGAACAAATCGTCCAAGAGAGCAATTAGGGCTTTCTATCGGTTTGGTGGAATACACTGCCCTGTAATTAAGAGTGGATATAACATGGAGCAATTAAGCCATTACACGGGCCTCAATGATTCTATTTTTCAGGAAATTGCTATATGTTTCAAGATGCTCTTCTTTTAACATCTCCCCGTTGATGATCCTCGGTTTTTCTAATTTTAATCTTTTGTCTGTCCACTGACCTGCCCCCGAAAAGTGTACCATTGATATAGGGAAAATCTCTTGCATAAATCAACTAAATAATGCAGGAGATATGTATGAAAAAGAAACGATTTACAGAGCAGCAGATTCACGATATTC
>Ga0116171_10002591_pt1 | contig 17082 bp, 14 predicted proteins | sample AD_JPNHW2_MetaG_FD_89798 | JGI IMG/M metagenome (GOLD analysis project Ga0116171, IMG submission 89798) | Active sludge microbial communities of municipal wastewater-treating anaerobic digesters from Japan - AD_JPNHW2_MetaG | ecosystem: Engineered > Bioreactor > Anaerobic > Digestate | place... | reverse complement strand
TCGAAGAGGATCCGGATCCGATCGGTTGCCGGGTTCGGCAGGCACATGACTTCAACCCCATCCGACCCGGAGGTGGACGCCATTCCGACGGGAACGCACGGATGAAGCGGATCGGTTACCGTGATCGGTTCTGAGCTGATGAAACCGGTGCCATACGGCACAAAAACCCAGTAGGTCCCGGTGTCGCTGATCTGGATGGAAGCCGTGGTGTCGCCGGTCGACCAACTGTACGAATCATAACCGGGATCGGCGTCCAGGTAATAGTTCCCTCCGGTTTTCCTGCATTCGATCACGGGCCGGTGCAACTGCCACGGAAGCTGCGGGTAGTTGAACGACCGGTAACTGGAATAACCCGACGGATACCACATTTCGGCAATCTTCGAGCGATCGGGCTTTACCGCAACCATCCAGGGGTAGCCGCTGTTGGTAAACCCAAAATCGATGATCCGGTTTCCGTTTTCAAGGGTTTGAAAACTCCCGCAGGCGGCGCTGTACATCGAACTGTCGTAAACATAGTCCCATACCAGATCAGCAGTCAGGGCGGTTTCATCGAGCTGGTATTCCAGTGCCCTGCACATCCGCGGATTGGTGTACTGTCCGTTGTCGAACAGGGTAATGCTGGTCGGCGATACCCGTCTGATGTCATGTTGACCCGTGAACTGTACGGTATCATTTAAAAATTGGAACTGGTTCTGTTTCCCTCCGAACCTCCAGATAATATTCCCGCTGGTTCGGCTGATTTTCGTGATCTCGTTGAAATGACGCAATGATAAAAGGACGTTGCCGTCCTGGTCGCACTCCACGGCGTTGGCATGGGTCCAATCGACTTTATTGGGATTCATCAGCCAGGTCTGGTTCACATCGCCAAACTGGTAATGATCGTGACCTTTCCACTCCCAGACCAGGTTTTTATTTTCGTCAAACTCCTGGATCACCACACCCATCACCTGGGCGGAAGCCGATCCCGGCTGGGTATGGTTGAAGCCAAACCAATGATAGGAGGAAAGATTCATAATCCGGGTCTCCGTGCCAAAGAGCAGGTAGTGCCCGCCCGGAATGATCTTTAAATCGTGCTGATCGGTCGTGAATCCATGAAGGCATTCGATTGAATCCACTACCATGAAGGTACTGTCCATGAGATAGAACCTCATTTTGGGAAGGTTGAAATAGCTCATCCTGCCGTCTGGCTGAATCTTGAAATCGATGATCTGGTAGGCTCCGGGACTATCCTCCACATACCTGTAAAAAACCACCCTTCCGATGTGGTCAAGGATCAGCATAGTGTTGTTGTAGGTATAAGGTGGTGAGTTGGTATAGGGGATCAGAAAATAATAGCCCTGTGTTGCTGATGAATCCATGATCACCATGTTCAGGGGCGGGAGGTTTTGCGACCGGGCCGCATCCGGAACTACCAGCTCGAAAGTCAGCAATATCAGTATAAAAGTTAAAAACCGGGCAGAAACTACAGTCATATTTCAAGGAATCGGTTGAGGTGGTAAAGATAACAGTTAATCCGATATCAAAAGTCCAATCGTAAATCGTAAATCATGTTCAATCGTAAATTATAAACAGTCTCTTACTTTGTCGGAAAATTATAGGACAATCCGATGCCATCGGCGCCCGATGTCAACTGCAGGTTTCCAGCTTTTTTCCCCAGAGCCGCCCGCGCGTTCCCGGTCAGGATGGTTCCTGCAACCGAAGCTGCCAGGCCGGCCCCGACCAGGATCCAACCGGCAGTTTTCAGGGAGGGATTTTTTAAGGTGCGGTGATCGGTATCATAATTCGAGCCTGCATCCATGTTTGTGGCGGCAACTGCCATCATGATTCCTCCGGAGAGGCAGAGCACGGGAGCGATGATGGTCAGAGTCTGGGCAGCATCAAGTGTCCGGAAGAATTCCGCATATTCCGGCCTGGCTGAATTCCTCAAAGGACGAAGGATCGCTGAAGCCCTGCCGACCATGATCGGCGGGAACAAGGAAAAAGTGAACCGGCTTGTGGCCAGAACGAGATGTGATACATTGACTCCCGGGTTTAAACCATTCTCATATTCCAGTGGAAACCCGCCGATAATAGCCATTTCCACGTTGCTTGCCACACCCATACCAATGGAGAGCCCATTCATAACATTGGCTTTCAGCAAAAGTCGCCGGGCTTGTGAAATCAGAACGCTATCCGGTACATTCTGTCCGAAACTCAGAGACCCGGACATCATCAGGATGCCCAGGAATACGGATATTAATGTTTTTGTTTTCATAACGCTGCGGGTTTTGGATGGTTGCATTGACGAGACAAAATAACACCCGTGAACCCGGGAATTGAAACTGAAAATTACCGGGAACAATGCCGGAATTGCAGAAATTGCAACCCTTTGACGGTTTGACTGAGGTTTTTTCAGATCGGTTGCAAAAAATGCAAATTGAGGCGTGAAATGACACCGGTGAAGCAGAAATCCTTAAATTTTCTCCTTCGTTATGGATCAAACAGCAAAAAGTCACATCCCGATTTTTCCTAATTTTGGCTTAAATCATATATCAGAATGAAAGGCAACCTGAAGATCTATTTTGCCGGTTCCATCCGGGGAGGACGGGGCGATAGCGCGCGATACCGGGATATCATCCGGCATCTGCAGGAATATGGACAAGTGCTCACGGAGCATATCGGCGATGAGAAACTCACCGCCGCCGGCGAGTCAGCAATGACCGACCGGGAGATCTTCGGGCGCGACCTGGAGTGGCTGGAAAGCGCCGACGTCGTCGTAGCGGAGGTGACCAGTCCAAGCCTGGGTGTGGGATTCGAGATCGCGACCGCCCTGCAGCTTCATAAAAAGATTCTGTGTCTCTTCCATCCCGGAACCGGCATACGCCTTTCGGCCATGATCGCGGGATGCAACGGGATCGTCGTGAAAAATTGCTCTACTCTGGCGGAAATTAAAAGTTCTATCGATCTTTATTTTAAAGCAATCCTCTGATACCTGCTCATTCCCCTTTCATTTTCAGGATCAGAACATTCTTGCCATCCCTGTAAAGATAATCGACCTCACTGCACCGCGCCCTGATCAATCGTACCGGAAGGTCGTCTTCGACTGCCTCCTCGTCGAGGGGATTGAAAGGCGGACCGGCGTTTTCACAGGTCAGTTGCAGGAATTCCTCTTTTTCCGACCAGGCAAGCCGGATATCGACATCATTAAATTCACGCTGAAGGATCAGTACCTCCTCCGTAATATGAATGACGTGTCCGGTTGCTTTGGCTCCCACGAGATGTTTCTCACAAAATGCCGCTATCTCGCCTTGCAGGGCATAGAGGTCGTAATCGCGACTTTGAATGTGGTAATTCAAGCTGCGAACGCGGTTGATGAAGGCCCTGGTCTTTTCTTTTTGCGGATTTTCGAAAACCTGCTGCGGAGTACCCTCCTCGTAAATAATCCCTTCGTCCATGTAAAACACCCGGTTTGAGATGGTGCGCGCGAACTCCATCTCGTGGGTGACGATGACCATGGTCATCCCCTCACGCGACAAACGGCGGATCACGGCGAGCACTTCGCTCACCATGGTGGGATCGAGGGCGGAGGTGGGTTCATCAAACAGCAAAATCTCAGGTTCCATGGCCATGCAGCGGGCGATGGCAACGCGTTGCTTCTGCCCGCCCGATAACTCGTCGGGATAGGCTTCCGCCTTCTCAGCAAGGCCAACCAGCTTCAGAAGTTCAATTGCTTTGGATTCGGCCTCCTGTTTTGACTTTCCAAGCAATTTTACAGGCCCGATGGTCAGGTTTCCGATCACGGTAAGGTGTGCGTAGAGGTCGAACGACTGAAACACCATGCCCATCCGCCGGCGAATCTCCGGCACGTTGGTGTGCTTATCGAGAACCGGGATCCCGTCGATGAAAATGGCGCCCCCCGTCGGCGTTTCCAGTAAATTCAGACAACGCAGGAAAGTACTCTTACCGGTGCCCGATGGACCTATGACCGAAATAATTTCACCCTTTTTAATCTCTGTGGTTATGTCGCGTAAAACGACCAGCGAACCGAAGTGTTTTGAAAGGTTATCGACCCGTATCATACCCTTCCCTCCTTTCCTGATTGAACGCGTGTTCTTTTGGGTTTGACCGAAATTTCAATCCTCCCGAGCAACCAGGCCATCAGCCAGGCCAATGCGAGGTAAATGATTGCCACCATGAAAAGCGGGAAAAATGCATCGAAGGTCCTGCTTCGGATGATATCGCTCGCTTTGGTCAGGTCCTGAACCGCGATATAGCCGACGATCGAGGTCATTTTCAAAAGAGAGATGAATTCCCCCTTGTAAACCGGTAAGATGGAACGGAGCGCCTGGGGCAACAGGATGTACCAGAAGGTCTGCACCCGGGTGAACCCTCCGGCAATGGCAGCCTCCTTCTGCCCTTTATCAATGCTCTCGAGCGAAGTCCGGAACATCTCGGAAACATAGGCTCCGAAATTCAGTCCGAAGGCGATCACCGAAACAAAAACCGGATCGATGTTCACGGAGGCGAAAACTATGTAATAGATGATCATCAGCAACACCAGTACCGGCATTCCCCTCAGAAGCATGATATAAAAGCCGGCAAAACCCGAAAGAAAGCGGTTCTTCGACATCCGCATGAAGCAAACCAGGCCGCCGATCAGGGTTCCCAGGATTGCCGCCAGCAGGCTGATGATGATGGTTACTTTAAGTCCGTCGATAATGTGGAGGTATCTTTTTTCGAGCAGGATGTTGCTGTAAAAACTGTCGCTGATCTTCGTCCATAACCGGCCGATTCCCGACCGTTGCTGTCCGGCAGCGCTGTTCTCCGCCGCAACCTGTCCCATTCTGTCCTTCCGGGCAATAACGCTCACACCCGACTCGTAATATGGATCGGAGAAATCAATCTGTTTCTTCCGTTCATCGGTGATCATCAGCGAACTGGTGATGATATCAATCTTGTTGGTGGAAACCGAAGCAAGCAGACTTCCGAACTGCAGATCAACGGGGACCATCTCCTTTCCCATCGAGGCGGCAAAACGTGTCGAAAGCTCAATGTCGAATCCCACCAGCCGTCCCTCTTTCATCAGGCTGAAGGGCATTCCCAGATCGCTCACGACACCGGCCCTGAGCTGACCGTTTCTGCCGCTGGTTTTAATTTCTGGCATCACCTCGATACCCTTCTTCATCCACCGGTCGACCATGTCATCATAAATACCCTGTTCCTTAATCTCTTTTAAAAACGCGTTGAAGGATTCGCGTAACCGGTCATTCTCCTGGTTAAAACCCGCGCCGATCGGAACAGTAAAGAGATTGGGGAGGAGGATGCCGAGGGCCTCATTTTTCCTGAAAACATCCTTCAGCGATTCATGATCATAAAAGGCCACATCCGTTTTGTCGGAATTCAGCGCGAACAACATGTCGGAGATGTTCTGGTATTGGAGAACGACCGCCTGCGGAAAGTTCTTGGTAGCATAGGTGTCGTGAACGCTGCCCAACAGCACCCCGATACGCTTGGTTTTTATATCCTCCAGCGACTTCATTACACCAGGGGCCGGAGTCGTACCGGGTAGCTGGTCTCCGGCAACCATCACCGCGATCCCGCTTTTGTAATAGCATTGTGAAAAGAGCACGGTTTTGGCCCGTTCCTTCGTAATCGACAGCCCGGCCCCGATCATATCCACCTTCCCGGCAATCAAAGCCGGCAACATCGCGCCGAATTCCATGTCGACGATTTCAAGGCTCTTGCCAAGTTTTGCCGCTATGCGAGAGGCAAACTCAATATCAAAACCCACGACCCGGCGCGAACTGTCGTAAAACGACATCGGCTCGGTAACCGCGGCGGTTCCGAACCGAAGTACGCCGTTGGTTCCAGGCAAAGGTATCTCGGGCATGGGAGCGGGATTTCCCCTGGAAGGAAACCAGCGACGCGTCATATCGTCGTAGGTGCCATCCTTCCGGAGTTCGGCCAACACTTCATCGATGACCCCCTTCAGGGAATTGTTTTGAAGCTGCACGGCAAAACCATACTGGTCGTCGAAAAGCAATTCAGGCAGCACCCGCAATCCCTCGTTCTTGGCGGCGACATTCATCAGGATCGGAAGGTCGTATACGGCCGCATCAGCCTTCCCATCCCTTACAGCAATGGCACAATCGAGTACGCTGTTGTAATACTCGATCACGGCGTCGGGGTATTTTTTCAACACGAACTGATCGGCAACCGTTCCGGTAGGCACGGCAAAGGTTTTCCCGCCGTGAAGCATCTTCAGGTTCATGATGTCATGACCTTTGTCGCCGCAACCGACCACGAAAAAGAGAATCAGGATCAGGAGAGAATTCAGATATCGCATGATTAGAGGATAATTTTCATTGGAAACAGCAGCAAAGCTATGAAATCTGGGCATATAAAAACGTCACGACGAATCTCAAAAGTTTTGTCGGTACAAGTTTAAAGCTACGATTGAGATGAATTACAATTGAACGTTCGATTTCCGATTTATGGTAACCACCTTATGATACGATCTTATTCCATGAGGTTTGACATTAACCTGTTACATTAATTTTGAAAATAACATTCATTGATCTGCAATTCATTCGTAAATCGTAACTCTTGTTCAATCGTAAATAGAAAGTTTTTTCACCTGTAAAACTAAAGTTATCCTTACGCTTATTCTACCCTGAAAACACCGCAAGCCTCCGAACGTGAAGCCACTTCGATGCGCACCCCGTTGGAATGGAAGGAAAAAAGATCCCCGACGAGTTTGGGATGGTTGTTTTGCGCAGATAGATGGGAAAGGATAAGCAGTTTCAGCTCTGGTGAACGGTGGTTGAGGAAGAGCTCCAGCGCCTGGAGATTCGAAAGATGGCCCTGCTCACCCCGTATGCGCCGCTTCAGGTAGCGGGGATAAGGCCCGCGTTCAAGCATCCCTTCATCGTAGTTTGACTCAAGGAAGGCTGCATGGCATCGCCCCATCTGATGGATGACCCGGTCGCAGGCCAGTCCCAGATCGGTGAACACCCCCACGGTGAGACCATCGCCGTGAACGGTAAAACTGTGCGGATCTGCGGCATCATGGGATTTCAGAAAAGGTTCAACGGATAGCCCACCCACAGGCACCGGCTCACCACCGGAAAAAGGGCGTACCAGATCCTTATCGAAACCGATTCCGCTGTACCAGCGTGTCTTTTCGGTGATGTAAACCGGGATGCGATGGCGCCGCGACAAAACCGCCACCCCACGGGTATGGTCGGTGTGCTCATGGGAAATAAAGATTGCTTTCACCTTTTCGATCGGCAATCCCAAACCGTTCATCCTGCGGATGATTTCCCGGTTCGAGATTCCCGCATCAATAAGTATTGCTTCGGTTTCATTGCCGACATAATAACAATTTCCGTTACTTCCCGAATTGATGGAAGCTAAAAACAAAGGCATGGTGCAAAGAAACGGAAAAATCCGGCACCAGAGCACGAAAAACAGCTCCCTTCGATTTCGACTTCAAATGTCGGAGCCAGTGAAACATTTTTCCGGAAATGAATTATATTTGTCTTGCAGTCCGGGCAACGGTTGCATGACCCGACCACCAAAAATGAACATGCTATACCGAATATTTGTGATTTTTTGGAAGTAAACTTGCCTGGATTCAGTTAGACTGTCCAAGTGAGTTTGCGATTTTTCGTAAACTAAATGGTCGAAGTCTACCGCAGCAGTTCCGCCTGTTTAAACATTTAGCATGAAGGTAACCCACGAAAAGCGTACAAGACAAATGATCAGGATCAGAAATGGATTGTTGTTCCTGTGTTTCCTGATCTTTATCCTCACAGCCCTGTTTCCGCCGTGGGACGCTGTGGTTGACCCGTTCGGAGATATTCGGAAAGTTCCGGTCGGATACCATTTTTTTGCCACCCCACCGCATAGTCCGTATGGTTTCGAATCATACATCCTCATCAACTATTCCCGCATCCTGATTCAATGGGGAATTCTGTTTCTCGTCTCCCTGGGAATCTACAAAGTTCTCAACGCGAAAATCAGGAAGCTGAACTCCGAAAGTGAGCGATAGCCGGAAAAACTAAAGCACCACTGAACAAGCGGACGAAGAATGGACAATTGACAATTGATAATTGACAATTGAAAATTGAAAATTGATAATTGACAATTGAAAATTGAAAACGGAAAACGATTTGAGGATTTGAGGATTTGAAGATTTGAGGATTTGAAGATTTGAGAATGTGCTATTGTGCTGATGTGCTAATGTGAAAATGAAAAATTTTGATCCTTGAACCCTGAAACTCTGAAACCCTGAAACCCTGAAACCCTGAAACTCTGAAACCCTGAAACACTGAAACCCTTTCATCCTTGAGCCTTGATCTTTAATCCTTGATCTTTTTTCCCCTGATGCCTGATTTCAATTTTGACAGATCGAAATTTATTTTTCAACATTCTGAATTTTAGGCTAAAAAACATATATATTTGTATGTAATATCATACATAGTCCCTTCAATAAAAATTTCACTCTAATTCTTCAGATATGAAAAAAATATCCTTTCTTTTTCTGTTACTTGCTCAGATGGCCGTCTTTGCGCAGGTAACCGAGCACAAGTCGCCGGGCGATACCATCGGTCCGTTTACCACCATCACCTTCGAGGAGCCCTCCGCCAACATTTCGGTCGTCGCTTCTCCTACAAACATCTGGCAAATCGGGGTCCCGCAGAAAACCCTGTTCAACCAGGCCTGGTCTCTGCCAAAGGCAATCGTTACCGATACCATGGGTAACTATCCTGAAAATAACCACTCCATATTTGAATTCGGTTTCGGACCATCGGCAATGGGTGGCTTTTATGCAGGTTGGTTCTACTATAGTATATTCATCGATTTCAGGCACCAGTACGACACCGATACCCTCCAGGATGGCGGCTATATATCTGTTTCTTGGGATGCCGGACAAACCTTTATGAATATTCTGGATGATACCATCTCACAACAATATTATTATAGCATCTCGCCACTCCACCCGGAACCATCCGCGTGGGGAAACACCAATCTTTATCAGGAGAGCCAGACACTCTTTAACGGGGAACATGGCTTTTCAGGCAAGTCCGACGGATGGGTTCAAAGCTGCATGGCATGGTATGCAATTCCTGTTAAAAATCCATTTCTCGCCCTAAACCAAGATACGCTCATTTTCCGGTTCAATTTTATCTCCGACAACATCCCTTCTTCCCGCGAAGGCTGGATGATCGATCAGATCAGACTTTTCTCCATTGATATTGGTGGAGGGATCAGGGAGGTGATGCCGGGAACCCAACGAAGCTTTGTGACCCCGAACCCGGCCATCAATGATGCCCTGGTCACGCTTAACAAAATTTATCAGGATGTCGATTTTCAGCTTTATAACAACATCGGAAAATGTCTGGAGCGTCGATCTGTTACCAATAGCGACCAATTTACACTGGATGTCTCAAAACTCCCATCCGGAACCTACTTCCTGAAGATACTACTCGACCGGCAATACTCCGAAACCCGGAAAATCATGATCCTCCGGTGATCCGGACTGTTTGATTGACTGATTGATTAAAAATATTGTGTGAATGAGTGAATGAGTGATTTTAAATAGCGAGGTAGCGAAATCGGTTATCGATCCTTCCTTAAAAACACATCCTCCGGGTAGTCCTACTAATTTATTGCATTTCTGATCCGATTTATGAAGCGCCTATAAACTCTTCATCAGGAAACCTTGCAATAACTAAGAAAATTATTTTTATTTAGACGTATTATAAATAAGATTTTTGCTTATTTTTGCATCGGGAATGAAGTTCATCTGACCCATCAAATTAAATTAATTATCTCATGAAGACACTAATTTTCATAATTATGGCAACGCTTATAACCCTGACGGGCCAGACCCAGTCAGGTAAACCGTTTTACGATTTCAAGGTAACCGCGATCGATGGAAAACCTTTTGATCTTTCGACTTTGAAAGGGAAAAAAGTTCTGGTAGTCAACGTGGCATCGAAATGCGGCTATACCCCGCAATATGAACAGCTTGAAGCGCTCTATCAGAAGTACGGCTCCGGCAATTTTACCATCATCGGATTCCCGGCGAACAACTTCCTGGGACAGGAACCGGGAACCAATGCCGAGATTATCGAGTTCTGTACCACCAAATATGGCGTAACCTTCCCGATGATGTCGAAAATATCGGTCAAGGGAAAAGATATCGATCCGCTGTACAAATGGCTTACGACCAAATCGCTGAATGGCGTTCTCGACGCGCCGGTCAAATGGAATTTTCAGAAATTCATGATCGATGAGAATGGTAACCTGGTCGGTTTTGCACCTCCGGGAGAATCTCCAACCAGCGACCGGATCCAAAAATGGATAGAAGGTAAAGGACTGACAAACAATGAGTAAAAAATGATATTAAATTAATTCCATATTCTATTCATTATTCTCTATTCGCTGATTACTAATCGCTATTCGCTAATTACTAATCGCTATTCGCTAATTACTAATCTCTATTCGCTAATCGCTACTTTAAATTATGAAACAGTACAAATGCACCATCTGCGGGCACATTTATGATCCCGCGAAAGGCGATCCCGATTCGGGAATACAACCGGGGACCCCGTTCGAACTTATTCCCGACGACTGGGTGTGTCCGATTTGCGGGGTCGGTAAAGAGGACTATGTGATGATCTGAAAAAAACTACTATTTTTGGTTAAAAAAATCATCACTATGGAAAAATCGATCAAAGGAACCATTACCGAAAAGAACCTTCTCAAGGCATTTGCCGGTGAGTCGCAGGCAAAAAACCGTTATACTTTTTTTGCCAAACAGGCGCAGAAAGAGGGCTATGAACAGATAGCGGCACTCTTTGCAGAAACCGCTCTCAATGAAGAACAGCATGCCAAGATTTTCTTCCGTTTCCTGGAAGGCGGACCGGTTGAGATCACCGCGACCTACCCGGCCGGAATCATCGGAACCACGGCTGAAAATCTGAAAGCTGCCGCCGATGGGGAACTTGAAGAGTGGTCGGAACTCTATCCCGAGTTTGGCAAGATCGCAGGCGAAGAAGGTTTTCCCAAAGTTGCCACGGCATTCAAAATGATTGCCACGGTCGAGAAACATCACGAGAATCGTTACCGCAAACTGCTTACCAACCTTGAGAAAAACAAGGTATTTGAAAAAGAAGAAAAAGTGTACTGGATCTGTCGTAAATGCGGCTATGTACACTTCGGAACCAAAGCTCTGCAGAATTGCCCGGCCTGCCAGCACCCGATGGGTTATTTCGAACTGCTGGCCGAAAATTACTGATGACCGGGTATTCCGTTTGATACAAAATAAAAATCATTAAAGGATGAAACAACGCGTGTTTAAGAAATCGGAGGTACTGGCCGATTATAAGCTTGCCAACGAAAGCCGGCAGGTCAGTTTACTGGGGCGTCGCGAGGTGCTGGGTGGAAAAGCCAACTTCGGACTTTTCGGCGACGGTAAAGAGATCCCGCAAATCGTCATGGCCAAATTCTTCAGGGATGGAGACTGGCGGTCGGGCTACTACCGGGATCAGACTTTCATGATGGCAGCCGGCTTATCGAACCCCGACCATTTCTTTGCACAGTTGTACGGTGACACCGACCTGGAACGGAATCCCGATAACGGGGGCCGGCTGATGAATTGTCACTATGCCACCCGGAGTCTCGATGCAAACGGCAATTGGAAGGATCTGACAAAACAGAAGAATTCATCGGGCGATATCTCTCCCACCGCCGGACAGATGCCCCGCCTCCTCGGATTGGCGCTTGCCTCGAAAATTTTCCGGAACAGTCCTGAAATGTGGGACAGCACAGGAAAATTCACCGTTAAGGGAGATGAAGTGGCCTTCGGAACCATTGGCGATGCCTCTACCTCCGAAGGTCACTTTTTCGAAACCATTAATGCCGCGGGAGTTCTCCAGGTACCGCTTGCATTATCGGTCTGGGATGATGGCTACGGGATCTCAGTTCCAAAAAAAATCCAAACGACCCGTGAGAGCATCTCCGAACTCCTGAAGGGATTCATAGCAGATGAAAACAAGCCTGGAATCCTGCTGTACACCTGCCATGGCTGGGATTATGCCGCGCTTCACGACATGTACGAAGAGGGAATTGCACGGTGCCGCAAAGAACACATCCCGGTTGTTTTCCACGTCACGGAACTGACGCAGCCACAGGGACATTCCACTTCCGGATCGCACGAACGTTACAAATCGCCCGAGCGGCTGCAATGGGAAAAGGAACACGACTGCATCCACCTGATGCGGCAATGGATCCTGGATCAAAATCTCGCGACAGCCGAAGAACTCGACGCCATCGAAGCCGGGGCCGTTAAAACCGCGAAAGCCGCCCGCGACCGGTCATGGAAGAATTTTCTCACACCAATCAAAGCAGAACGCGAACACCTGGTATCGGTCGTTAAAACAACCCACTGCCCTTGCAAGAAGCAAGATCGGATCGATAAGATCGTCGCCGACCTCGAAGCCATTGCTGAACCGATACGCAAAGACATCATCTCCGCCGCAAAGAAGATCATGCGCGATGTCTGCACCTCCTGCAGCATGAAAAAACCGATGAAAGCAGATCTCGAAGCCTGGCTGGAGGAACAGCGAAAGCTGAATGCCGACCGATACAGTTCGGATCTGTACAGCGAATCGAAAGACGGAGCCCTGAAGGTGGAAGGCATACCTCCTGTATTTAATGAAGACGCCCCGGTCGTGACGGGCCGCGAAGTCCTGAACGCCAATTTCGATGTGCTATTCCGTGAAAACCCACTGGCTTTGATCTTCGGAGAAGATGTCGGAAAGATTGGCGGGGTAAACCAGACGCTGGAGGGGATGCAGGCGAAATACGGCGAACTGCGGATCTCTGATACCGGCATCAGGGAAGCCACGATTGTCGGGCAAGGACTGGGACTGGCCCTTCGCGGGCTCCGTCCCATCGCCGAGATCCAGTATTTCGACTACCTCCTTTACGGATTGCAGGTAATGAGCGATGACCTGGCCACCACCCGTTACCGCACCAAGGGCGGGCAAAAAGCCCCGATGATCATCAGCACCCGCGGGCACCGGCTGGTCGGGATCTGGCACTCGGGATCTCCGATGAGCATGGTCATCAACAGCATCCGGGGCATCTACGTGATGGTTCCCCGCAACATGACCCAGGCTGCAGGTTTCTACAACACCATGATGGCCTCCGACGATACCGGCCTGATCATCGAACCCCTGAACGGCTACCGCCTGAAAGAACGCATGCCGGCCAATATCGGACATTACCGTGTTCCTTTGGGTGTTCCCGAAGTTTTGCAGGAGGGATCCGACATTACCCTGGTCACGTATGGCTCCTGTGTAAAAATCGCGCAGGAAGCCCTGCCCCAGATCAGCGATTTCGGCATCTCGGTCGAATTGATCGACGTCCAAACCCTGCTGCCTTTCGACCTCAACCACGAAATTGTGAAATCTCTGAAGAAGACCAATAAAATCCTCTTTTTCGATGAGGATGGAAGCGGCGGGGCCACAGCTTTCATGATGCAGAAGGTTCTGGAAGAACAAGGCGGATTTAATTTCCTGGATGCGGAACCCCGCACCCTTACCGCCAACGACCACCGTCCGGCTTATACCAACGACGGTGACTACTTCTCGAATCCCAATGCTGAAGATGTTTTTGAAACGATTTACCTTATGATGCATGAGTATAATCCCAACAAATACCCGAAGCTCTGGTAAATATACCGAATCGGAACAGGTCTTCAAAAACGAAATGCTGGTCTGCCCGATACAACTGCATCAACTCATTTTGAGGAGATCCTGAGTAATTGAAATCGTCCTAAAAGCTATAGAAATTGGACTCGCTCCCATGGACCCTCGTCAGGACTGCAGATGGTTCCGACACCATTCACGACGAAACCGTTAACCAACATTACCACAGTACTTTTGGCGCCATCGGGGAATCTCGCCATATCTTCATTGAACAAGGCTTTCTGAAAGCGCTCGAACAATTTACAGCGCATGAATCGCGTGCTCCTGCATGTCCCAAACCAACAGGCAACACCGCGTTGCAGATTCTCGAAATCGGATTCGGTACCGGATTGAACGCCTGGTTGACCTTGATCGAGGCTGAAAAACGGTCAACCCGGGTTCATTACCATTCGATCGAGTCGCGTCCGCTTCCCGAAGAGATCTTGAGGCGGCTGAATTATCCTGAAAAAGCCGGAGAGGAACTATTTTCGCTAAAGTATAACACGATTCACGAATGCCCCTGGGACCAACCGGTTGTGATCAGTGACCATTTCATCCTTCATAAAATCAAATCCCGGTATGAGGAGTTCACACCCGACGGAGCGTCCTTCCACCTGATCTACTTCGACGCCTTTGATCCGGAGGCGCAGCCTGAAATGTGGACCGCTTCCCTTTTTACAAAGCTCTTCCACGCGCTCCATCCAGGCGGAGTTCTGGTAACCTACTCATCCAAAGGGCTTGTAAAAAGAGCTTTGAGAGACTCCGGATTCCGGGTTGAACGGTTGCCGGGTCCACCGGGCAAACGACACATGCTCAGGGCAACGCGCATTCGTTGAAAAAACGACTCACCCGGCTGAAGATCCGGTCGAAGGCCGCATTGACCGGTATGGCCATCTCTTCCCTGATAGGAAAAGGGTTTTCATGAATGTACGGATAATCAAAATCCTCCACGACCACCTCGATAGGAATATCCCGTTTGATCCCCATCAGGGTATTGATCACCTCATACGGAGGGGCGACCAGATCCTTTTCCAGCGCGATTGCAAGCGTCCGGTCGCTTATCTTTCTGAAACTCGATTCACGTTCCCCCCGGTGTTGGTTATAATTCAGCATCGCCTTGAAATTCATGCCTTCGGGATGTAATTCCGACAGGTAGTGACGCAGCCGTTCATCCTTTTTCAGATGATTTTCAAGATGTTCAATGATATAAGAATAGAGGGCAACATTGGCTTCACTGTCGAGAATGAACTTTGAGACAGGAGAAAACCGATTGAATACATTGCCGCCGCAAAAGAGGCATAATTTCGATCCGGAAAAATAACCCTGGTGATCGGTTATGATCAGGATCTGGGCAAGCAGTCCGCCGATGGAGTAAGCAAACAGATCAAAACGGGCGTCGCGCGCGATGAACGGATGGCTCCCGTTTTTAATCTCCGAGAGCAACTGGATAACATCGTAATAGGTTTGCAGTCCCGACCAGAAAAAACGTTGCGGCTTTTGCTGCAAGCGGGCGCTGATGGCCACATTTGAAAACGTGCAGGCCACGATGTCGGGATAGCCGGCCTTACGGCTTTCACTGAGCCCGTGCATTTCGCGGCGGTCGGACCAAACGAGGGGCGCCCGGTTCATGTGGAAGGCGATCGGAAACAGGACCACGCATTTCCCCGTCTGCTCCACCAGGGTTTTCGCCCAGGGCAGGTATTTGTTCCAGGTCTTCTCATTAAATCCATGGATCAACAGGATGAAATCTTTTACAACAGTAGTCCCGGCCGGAGCCATCACGTGATACCTGAAACGCTTGTTCTCTGCGATATCGGCATCGTGAATGTCGAGAATGGACCCGGATGTCCCATTGCAGGAAACATAAGAATTCGAATCATCCGAATGACATTGATGCTGGTGACACAAATAGGAGTTTTCGCCGGGCAGGATAAATCCATTCTCTGAAGTGAAGGAAAAATTCCGGATGATCAGGTCATCACCGGCTTCTATGTGCGCATCTTCATAATTGACCCGCTCCCGCAGTAAATTGAAATTTTTATAATAATCCATATTTAAACAGTCATCGCTTCGTTACTATTCCTGAAAAAATAGTTCAGGGCAATACGGTTAATAACGAAAAAATGGTTGAAAAATTGGCCTGACCATGAAAATCGGGATACTTTTGCAAAATAAACATCATGGCGATCAATCAGTTTAACATCCGGGTTTACGGATTGCTCATCGACGACGGGCGGGTGTTGGTGACCGATGAGTTCCGGCTGGGAATCTTTATGACCAAATTCCCGGGTGGCGGTCTCCAGTTTGGCGAAGGGACGATTGATTGCCTCAAACGTGAATTCAGGGAGGAATTGGGCATTCCGATCGAAATTGAATCGCACTTTTACACCACCGACTTCTTCCAGCCCACCACCCTCCTGCCATCCGACATGCAACTTTTCAATATTTACTACTTCGTTACCGCTCCGAAACCCTATACTTTTCAAACGACAGAGGTCAGGAACCAGATCCCTGCCGTCGATGGTGCACAATGTTTCAGGTGGGTAAGGATCGCGGATCTCAATGAAGAGGAATTTACCTTCCCGATCGATAAAAACCTTATTCACCGGTTGCAAAAACATTTCCTCAATCATGGCTAAACCGGCACTGATATTTGCTTTCATGATCCTGATGGCTGTTACAGCCTGCCACCGCGAAAGCCGGCTTCCGGCAACGATACAAGGCCGGTTACCCGGTGGGGCCGGGATGAAACTGATCCTTGAAGAGATGGATACCCATGCTATCCATCCCTTCGATTCCCTCACCCTGGATACTGCCGGTTTCTTTACCTTTAAAATTCCGGTTACCTCGGCAGGATTCTGGACCTTGCGGGCGCCATCGGGAAAAATCCTGACCCTTCTGTTGTATCCGGGCAACCGCATCGAACTTGCCGGCAGTTTTATTGATTTCCCCGACCGGGTACAGGTGAAAGGTCCGGAGGAGGCAATGCGGTTGCAGGAGTTCTTCTCTTTTACCCGGAAACAGGAAAAGCAGGTCGACTCACTCGAAATGATGCTGATTGCGTTTCAGGACCAGGAGGGTTATTACGAGCTTACCCAAAAAATCGACACGCTCTTTAAAAAGATCTGGGACAAGCAACGCGGGTACGAGATGGAATTCATCAGGAAATATCCCTCCTCGCCAGCCTCCCTGATTGTTCTGAACTATGCCTTCGGGTTGAGCCCGGTACTCAGTCCACAGGAGGATCTTGAATGGTACATGCGGGTCGATTCAGCGCTGCAGCTCACGCTTTCCGACAACAAGCATGTGAAGTATCACCATCAGCGGGTCGGAGAATACC
>Ga0116171_10002590_pt1 | contig 17093 bp, 13 predicted proteins | sample AD_JPNHW2_MetaG_FD_89798 | JGI IMG/M metagenome (GOLD analysis project Ga0116171, IMG submission 89798) | Active sludge microbial communities of municipal wastewater-treating anaerobic digesters from Japan - AD_JPNHW2_MetaG | ecosystem: Engineered > Bioreactor > Anaerobic > Digestate | place... | reverse complement strand
CAGAATGGAAAAATTTTCAGATCAGAAATTGTATCGGTTTTTAAATCAAAGAAAAAATAGGGGGTGCAAATACCGGCACGAAATCCCAGATGCGACTGGTATCCCATAGTATAATCCTGCTTTATTCCTGCTTTCACAAGGTTTTGATATGTGGTTGGAAAAGATAATATCAAAAAATGCTGGCGACTTTTTGTAACGGATTTTTTCAGGGCCTTGGCTAAATGATGTACTTCGGACTGTAACAAACCCGAATTTTTATCAGAGTAATAAGAAGGGTGTAACCCTGTGTCTGCATATTCTTTTATTTTATCAATAAGAATTTGATAGGCTTTGCTTGCAGGAGACAGTGCCCCGTCAAAACGAGTTTTTTTGGCAAAAAGTAAAAAATATATAATCGGAAATCCATATTTTTCATGCAATGTCAGATGAAAATCATAGTGATCAAACGGGTCTTTTAATTTTCCTGACACCACCTGCATGCGTTCTGTAATTCCCTTGAAATCAAGCTTCAAAAGCGATTTGACGGCTCCGCCTGTGTTTCGCGCCCAACTTTTTCCCTTATAGCAGTATACATTGTCCAGATCAAAAGTTGAAATGTAGGAGTATGCCGGCGAAGAAAAAACCAGTTCGGGAAAGTGTTTCAACAGTAGTTGTTTCAACAATACCGACCATATATTTACCAGAGGTTTGTGCAAAAAATCATTCTTAAAGGCCAGACTTTCGGCAGCCATAAAACGATTATGCTTATCGCGGATTGAAGGCAGGTACTCTTCATAGCGTGTTACCAGAAAGAAAGAGGCGGCAAAAATATCGAACGGCAGGTCGGAACCGGCTGAAGTTTCGTAAAAAATTTTGGTGCCGTTCCATGCCGAAACACGAAGGGTTTGCGGCCTTATACCCTTTTCAAAAAGCAATCCTGACGATTGAATAAAAACCTCGCTGTCGAACCGCGAGCCGGAATAATTTAACCGGGGCCCCGAACACTTTTGAAACGCCTCCCTATTGTCAGTTACACAATATTCCAGGCCCAAAATATCTTTGAAAATTAAATCAAAAATAAAGGTAATCCTTGCATTTATCTGTGGACTATATACCTGAAGCATTGCTTATTTTTTCATTTAAAGGCTTAAAAAACCGGAGTTTTTTCAACACTATTCTTGCTATATCTTTAATAAAATAACCAAAATTGAACCGTGCCACATTCCTGCCTTTATTATTCCGGATATCATTGATAAAAAGTGAGAAGGTGTTATCATCAAGCGGAATCAACCTGAACAGGCTTTTATTAATGCGCACATCGGTAAAAACCCCTTGGTCTTTCAATATCTTTTCCATACGGTGAAAAACCATTTCGATGCCCGGAAATTTTTTGAATACGTAGTATTCCTTTGGTGATGCAGTGCCAGATTCACCTGTATAATCAATCAGGATTTTTTTCCGAAAACGATAGGCTACTTTTTCCATTTGTTCGATATAATGGATAAAGGTAAAGGATCCCCACAGGTCGATATCGATGCATAACATTTTTGCATTGTGCTGGTGCATAAAGGCAAACGGCGAATCCGCACCAAAGGAGCTTTTATTTTCCATGGCACAGAGTTGCCGCGAATATTTTCCCCATACCAGAAAGGAATGCAACGGATGTTTTGTTCTTCTGAAGTCGTGACGTTTCCAGGCTGTCATTGATAAAGCCCCGCAGAGAAAAGGGCTGGTTTTTGCCCAATCGAATTTATCACCCGATTCCAGCAGAAAATTATAAGCCGGAAACAGCAGTGTCCCCTCGCTGCCAAGTTTTTGTTGAATGCTATCAATAAATTTGTTTGGATCAAACCCACCTTCAGCCCGGATAGTATTATAAGTTAGTCTTGAGATATCCGATGTGACGAATAATATATCGCCCTGGTTGATGTCCAGCCCATCAATAATTTTCGTGTAAGAGATGTGCTTTTCCACCATTAGTTGCCCGGGGTTAAACAAACTTTCCTGAAGTGAATGCTCTCCTTTTTATATCCCGCTTTTTCCCAGAAAGCAATAGCGCTATCATTGCGGTATAAGGTCTGCAATTCCACCGAAGAAACCTCTTTGCAGGCAAACCATTTTTCTATCGCCTCAAGCAGAAGCTTTCCTATGCCGTGTGTACGCATGCCTGGCTTCACATACGTTTCGGAGATTACGCCTGTTTTTGCGGCGCCTAAATAATCTTTTGTAAAACTAAAATATCCAAAAATAAATCCTTTGACCTCCCCGTCAGCCAGGGCCACATAGAGAATATTCATGCGGTTGATGGCCGGCAAAACAGCATTCATCCACAGTTCGGCGGCATTATCAGGAAGGGTGATGCTGAGGCCCATCTGTGCATATTCATGATACATCGCTGTAAAAAGTTCTTTGACATGGGCAATAATGTCCTGGTCTTTTTCTGTTACGGCTTGTATGACGATGTTATTCATTTTATTTGTTTTTCAACAACTGTGATCAGGCCCGAAAGACTTGTAAAATCAGGGTTCTGGAAAGCCTCTTCAAAGTCGACCTGTACGTTGAAATTTTTTTCAATATCGGCAACCAGATTAACAAAAGCCATAGAATCCAGCAACCCGGATTTGGTCAGATTAAAACCCGGCGTCAGGTCTTTTTCCGAGAAGCCCACTCTGCTTAGTTTGTCGGCAAGGCGGGCAACAATAAAACTATAAATTTCTTTTTCTTTTGTTTCCATCACAGGCAGGTTGTTTCATATTTTTTTATCAGCGCGTTTCTGTCAATTTTCCCATTACTGTTCAGTGGCATCTCGTCAATAAAAATAATCCTTTCCGGCAGCATATAATGAGGTAAAATTTGTTTGCACTTATTTAAAACGGCAGCTTCATCCAATTTATTTTCCTTATCCGTATTACTTATAAAAGCAACCATAAAATTGGTTCCGCTGTCACGGTCGGCCAGTGCTACGGTAGCGACAAGGGCCCTGCTGAAAAAACTGCTTATGGCATGATCAATTTCCAGCAAATTTACACGATAACCCTTTACTTTTAGTTCGCTGTCGGTTCGTCCAAAAAAATACAGGCAACCATCCTGGCCGGCCATCACCCTATCGCCTGTTCTGTACCATAAATTGTCAGACAGGGAGGGTATTTTTATAAAGGATCGTTTGTCGTTTTCGGTACTGCGGTAGTATCCTTTGCACACCTGAGATCCGCTGAGGCAAAGTTCGCCGATTTGACCATTTTCAACAGGCATGAACTTTTCGTCAACTATGCAGTATTGCTGGGTAGCAAAAACTTTTCCCAGAGGCACAATGCCGTTGATGCAATTATTTTCTTCCTGGTTTTTATTCCATTGGTAGTGTGTAATGGCTACCGTTGTTTCGGTAGGGCCGTATAGATTTATTACCACTGAACCGGGGGCGGCAGCCTGCCAGGCTGCCGCCGTTGTGGCAGGCAAGGCTTCTCCACAAAACATGCTATACCTCAATGAGGGGAATGCATTGGGCTTTAGCAACCTCATTTTTGAAAAGAGCAGCGAAGCAGAGGGCACAAAAAGCCATACGGTAAGTTTCTTTTCTTTGATAAACCGCGGTATAGCCGCCAGAGTGTTGTCTTTGGGAGCGCAGAGGCACCCGCCGGCTTTCCAGCACAAAAAAATATCCTGCACACTCAGGTCGAAAGTCAAATCAGATACCTGGTAAAACCTATCCTCAGGGTTGAACTCATAAAGCCCGAAAATATAATCTATATAGGCCGTTGCATTGCGATTAGAAATAGGCACTGCTTTTGGTTTTCCGGTGCTTCCCGAAGTAAAAAGCATATAAGCCGTACTATCGGCGGTAGCCCCCGAATGGATAACATTTTCCTGAACAGCATGTACATCATCCCCATCAAAAAAAGTATGTTGCGGATAGTCTTTTTGAAGTTGCTGCAGATCCATTGATTCAGGAAATATGGCAATTATATTTTGGGGGATTTGGGGAAGCAGTTCAAAAAAATACTCATAACATTCCTGTCCTACAATAAAAGTATCCACGGCCGCGAAACCTGTCATATAAGCCGTACGTTCTGTGGGAAACTTATGATTGAGCGGCACATAAGCCTTTCCTGCCAGCAGGGCGCCCAGTATGCCGCTATAGGCCGCCAGGCTGCGATCGGCAAGCACTGCAACAAAACCTTGTGAAGGTGAAGCATTTGCTGAAATGAGCGCGGCTATTTTTTTGGCAATCAACAGCAACTCGTTGTAGGTTGTCTGGTGATTATCAATATCCAGAGCAGGCCGGCTACCGAATCTGCCGGCGGAATCAAGAAAGCCGCAAATCAGCAGTGTCTCGATGTTGTTGTTGTTTGTCAATGCGTAGTGCCTTAAATGTTCTACAGGAGTTTTTTCATAATACCAATCAGGTCGACCACACGGCTCGAATAGCCATATTCATTATCATACCATCCTATTATCTGAATAAAGTTTTGATTAAGTACTTTGGTGGCACGGCTGTCAAATATTGCTGAATGTGAATTACCAATGATATCGCTTGAAACAATAGGATCGCTTGTGTATTCCACGATTCCTTTCATGTAATCCGCGGAGGCCATACGAAAAGCATTGTTGACCTCCTGAACATTTGTATTTGTTCTGACTACAGCCGTCAATTCCATCAGCGAGCCATCGTCCACCGGAACACGTGTGGCCAGGCCATCGAAACAATCGTTCAGGAAAGGCATAACTCCTTTTATCACAGGAATAGCTGTTGAGGTAGTGGGAATTATGTTGTTGAGCGCAGTGCGTGAACGTCTGAGATCTGCATGTGGTGCGTCAATCAGTCTCTGGTTATTGGTGGCCGGATGCACGGTATTCATAAAAACCTTTTCAATGCCAAAACTATCGTGAAGGATTTTCAGCAAGGGAGCCGCACAGTTGGCCGTACATGAGGCATTAGACACCAGGCAGTCGTCCGCTGTCAGGGCGTTTTGGTTAATGCCGATAATGATGGTTTTGTCGAGTGCATCCTTGGGCGGGCAGGTAAGTATCACTTTTCGCGCCCCGGAACTCAGATGCTGCGATAATTTTTCGCGTGTGGTGAACAATCCTGCGGCTTCTATCACGATATCCGCCCCATGCATGGTACGCGGTATGTCGGCAGGTACGCGTTCATGATACACCTGAATGGGCTTATCATTGACGATAAGCTTGCTGCCCGATATTTCCACGGTCCCCGAAAACCGGCCATGAGCCGAATCATATTTCAGCAGATGAGCAAGCACGGTTATGTCGGCGGGGTCGTTAATGCCCACAATTTCTATTTCGGGTTTCTCCTGAAGCAGTCTGAAAACCAGCTTTCCTATTCTGCCAAACCCGTTTATTCCGATTTTTACTGACATTTCTTTATGATATAATTTTACAACAACTGTCTGTAATAACGGAGTTCAATTCTTAGTAAATTTATCCGTCGGTAATACTATTAGCCGTCAATGTTTTATTGCCTGCATGGCTTTGGGGTCGTGTTTGTGTTTAAATAACACAGCAAACAACACGGCTACCACCAGAGCATAAGCGGCAAAAGTAAACCATATTCCCGGCCAGTCTTTGTTCACGCCGTCGGGCGTAAAATACTCCTGAATGATAAATCCCGCCAATAAGCTGCCAGCAACAGCGCCAACACCGTTGGTCATCATCATAAAAAGTCCCTGGGCACTGGCACGAATTTTAGGATCGCTCTGTGTTTCCACATAAAGGGATCCGGAAATATTGAAAAAATCGAATGCCATTCCGTAAATAATACACGACAAAATAATCAACAGCAAGCCCCAGCCTTCCGGAGAGCCAAAGCCAAACAACCCAAAGCGAAGCACCCAGGCAACCATACTCATGAGCATCACTTTCTTAATTCCAAATTTCCGGAGGAAAAATGGGATGGCCAGGATAAACAACGTTTCGGATATTTGCGATATAGACATAATAATTTCCGAATATTTTACAGCCCATGACTCTTTATAGGATGGGTCTTTGGCAAAATCGGCAATAAAGGTATCGCCATAAGCATTGGTGAGTTGCAGAGCGGCTCCTAACAGCATGGAGAAAATGAAAAACAAGGCCATTTTATAGCTTTTGAAAAGCTTGAACGCATTTAACCCCAGCGCACTGACAAATGTTGTTTGGTGTCCCTTACCGAGTGGCGGACATTTGGGCATGGTGAAGGCATAAATACCCAGCAGCAATGATGCAACGGAAGCCAGATAAAACTGATTGGGAGTAGCGCCCCAGTGTAGTATATTGATAATCCATAAGGCCACGATAAACCCTATAGTTCCGAAAACACGTATTGGCGGATAATCTTTGATGATGTCCATGCCCGCGTTTTTCATAGAAGAATAGCACACGGTTATCGCTAAGGCTATGGTGGGCATATAAAAAATCATATTGAGCAGCATGATCCAGAAAAAGGATGTTTGGCTGGTTATGTTAGGCAAAATAAAAAGCACAATGGCTCCGCAAAGATGGAAGATACCATAGAGCCGTTCTGCATTAACCCACCTGTCGGCGATAATACCTGCGATAGCCGGCATAAAAAGCGATGCAATGCCCATAGTGGAGAAAATAATTCCGAATTCGGAGCTGGACCATTCTTTGTAATCAAACCAAAATCGTCCGATAGAGATAAGCCACGAACCCCAAATAAAAAACTGTAAAAAGTTCATAGCAATTAAGCGCTGTTTCAAATACATATATATATGGTTTTAGTTAGAAAAATGTAAAAGATTATTTACGTTTATTAATTTCATCGCGGATTCTCGAAGCTCGCTCATAGTCTTCGTTGGCAATAGCTTCTTTCATCATTTCATTTAATTCGTTTAAGGAATATTTTTCAAATTCCGTAGCGCGGTCTTCATCCGGCAACTCTTCGTCGGATTTGTTGTCAGTACGCGGCGTATCTTTTTCTTCCCGTTCTTTTTCATCTTCATCGCCTTCGATGTTGTGAGCGGCTTCCATCACCGGTTTGTAGGCAAAAATCCTGCAATCGAAACGCAGAGCCAGCGCGATGGCATCGGAGGTACGGGAGTCGATCTCCACTTGCCTTATGCCGTCGTGACAGATGAGTTTTGAATAAAAAACGCCTTCGGACAATTTCGAAATAATTACTTCAATTATTTTTACGTTGAAGGAATCGCAAAACGATTTAAAAAGGTCGTGTGTCAGGGGACGGGGCGGTTTAATATTTTCGAGCGCTATGGCAATAGACTGGGCTTCACTATAACCAATAAGAATAGGCAACCGTCTTTTCCCGATAGTATCTTCGAGGATTACCGCAAAAGCACCTGACTGTGTTTGACTTTTGGTTATTCCGACAACATCAAGCCTGATTTTCTCCATTAATTGATGTATAAAGTGGGCAAATTATATGATGCAAAGATAACCATTCTGAATAATGTGCAAAATTGTTTTGAAACAAATAAGGTCAAAAAAAAACTGCACCCTGAATTGTGAAATTATTATATTTGTGCCTAATTTTAAATAAAAAATTATGATAAAAAGAGCATTACAAACAATCACTGCAATGTTGCTGGTCATGCTGCCCGGATTAACTTTCGGCAGCGAGGCCGATTTAAAAATTCCCGAATTGTCGGCCAGCCAGAATAACATTTTACTGTTTGGATTTTTAATTTGTTTTTTGGGTTTGTTATTCGGCTTATATCAGTTTGTCAGGGTCAAAAAACTGAAAGCGCATCAATCCATGCTTGATGTTTCGAAAGTTATTTTTGAAACATGTAAAACATATCTGATACAGCAGGGAAAATTTTTAATCCTGCTGTTTGTTTTTATAGCCTTGTGCATCGGATTTTATTTTGGTTTTCTTCAGCATACCAACCCGGGAGGTGTTTTGCTGATCATTTCCTGGACTGTGGTAGGCATCATGGGATCCTACGGCGTAGCCTGGTTTGGCATACGCATGAATACACTGGCCAATAGCCGTATGGCTTTTGCCTCGCTGGAACGCAAGCCGATAAAACTGCTGAACATCCCGCTGAATGCCGGCATGAGCATTGGTGTTATGCTGGTTTGTGTAGAGTTGATCATGATGCTCATCATCCTGCTTTTTGTCCCCAGAGAACTTGCCGGTGCCAGTTTCATCGGCTTTGCCATTGGCGAATCTCTTGGCGCTTCAGCGTTACGCATTGCCGGCGGTATCTTCACCAAGATTGCCGACATTGGCTCTGACCTGATGAAGGTAGTGTTTAAAATTGGTGAAGATGATCCACGCAATCCGGGTGTAATAGCCGATTGTACAGGCGATAACGCCGGCGACAGCGTAGGCCCCACAGCCGACGGTTTTGAAACCTATGGAGTAACCGGGGTGGCCCTGATATCATTTATTGTGCTGGCCGTTACCAATGTAGATTTTCAGATGGAACTGCTGACCTGGATATTCGTCATGCGTATCCTCATGGTGATTACCTCCATTTTATCATTTTTTGCCAATCGGGCTATCAGCCAGTCATTATATGGCAAAAGCGATGACATCGATTTTGAAAAACCCCTTACCAACCTGGTTTGGATAACCTCCATCATGTCGATTACTGCCACTTTTATTGCCAGTTTTTTTATGATAGGCCCCAACAGCGCTATAGGCGCTACCAATGGGAACCTCTGGATAATTTTATCTACAATTATCAGTTTCGGAACTCTGGGTGCCGCGCTGATACCCGAATTCACTAAAATCTTCACCAGCCCGAAATCAAAACATGTCAACGAAATAGTGCAGGCTTCGCGCGAAGGCGGCGCTTCGCTTACCATTTTATCGGGGCTGGTAGCCGGTAATTTCAGTGCTTTCTGGAAAGGCATGGTATTTTTTGGCCTGATGTTCGGCGCTTATTATGCCAGCACTTTCGGATTGGTTGAACTGATGATCTATCCGTCGATTTTTGCTTTCGGGCTGGTAGCCTTCGGCATGCTGGGTATGGGGCCTGTTACCATTGCTGTTGACAGCTATGGCCCTGTTACTGATAATGCCCAGTCGATCTACGAACTTTCGCTGATTGAAGAGCAAAAAGATATCGATCAGGATATTGAAAAGAATTTCGGATTTAAGCCCGACTTTGAAAAAGCCAAATATTATCTCGAAGCCAATGATGGCGCCGGCAATACCTTTAAAGCCACAGCCAAGCCCGTATTGATAGGAACCGCCGTGGTAGGAGCCACCACCATGATCTTTTCGCTTATCCTCGTCATCAAAAATGTGGTGGGTATAGCCCCCGAGCAGATTTTAAATATTCTGAACCCGTTTTCCATCCTGGGATTTATTGCCGGAGGCGCTGTGATATACTGGTTTACCGGAGCTTCGATGCAGGCTGTTACCACGGGAGCATACCGTGCGGTTGAATACATCAAAAAACATATCAATCTCGACCCCAATGCGCCCAAAATTGCTTCTGTTGACAAGTCGAAAGAGGTAGTAAAAATATGCACCCGCTATGCTCAAAACGGCATGTTTAACATCTTCATAGGCATATTTGCTTTTGCCCTGGCTTTTGCCTTCTTTTCCGCACCAGGAGACCTGAACAGCACTTCGGATATGACTCAAAAACTTAATCTGGCTGCGCCTGTATCGTTCTTTGTGTGCTACCTGATTTCTATCGCGGTATTCGGCTTGTTTCAGGCCATTTTTATGGCTAACGCTGGCGGCTCCTGGGATAACGCCAAAAAAGTGGTGGAAGTGGACCTGAAAGAAAAAGGCACCCCGCTGCATGATGCCACGGTGATTGGCGATACAGTTGGCGATCCGTTTAAAGATACCTCCTCGGTAGCCCTCAACCCCATCATCAAATTTACCACCTTGTTTGGTTTGCTTGCGATGGAGATTGCCATTTCGGAGAATTTCCGTGAGATAGCACCCATTATTGGCAGCATATTTTTTGTGATTGCCCTGTATTTTGTGTATCGCACGTTCTATAACATGAGAATTAAATCGGAAAAAAGGTAATATCTTAATATAAATAAGAATTGATTGTTAACAAACAGTCATTTTAAATAAAATATCAGATAAAATTTGGATGGATAACTTTATGTAAGTATATTTGCCCGCAAATAAGAATTATTAACCAAAAATTTAAAATTATGAAAAGATTACTTTTAGTTTTATTAGTTGCAATCATCGCATTCCCGGCCTTTCAATCCTGCAAAAAAGGAGAAAATGATCCTGCTTTGTCTTTGGCATCAAGAAATGCAAGAATCACTGCCGAATGGAAATTGACGGGCATTGAAGGAACAAGAACCCAGGTTGCCGGAGGCAATACAGTGGTAACTACTGCCAGCTACGACGGATCAATTCTTACATTTACACAGGGCGGCGTTAGCGTAACGGCTACAGGAAGCTATACAATGACCATCGAAAAATGGGGAAAAATGTCATGGAGTGAAACATACACTATTGGTGGAAATACCGATGTTCAATCAGCTACAGGATATTGGGAATGGATGGACTCTGACAAAAACAAAAGTTATGTAATTCTTGAAGGAGGCGATCATTTATTTACTGGCGGATTATGCCGTCTGGACAGGCTTGCCAGCAAAGAACTTATCATTATTGATGAAGGCAATGCTAATGACAATGGCGACACCGATGTGTGGAGTTATAAATATACTTTTGAAAAGCAAAAATAATTTTTCTTTTTAATAGAAAAGGCTGTTCTGACAATGGTTGGAGCAGCCTTTTTGTTTTTACCGGCATAAGAACAACAACACCTCTGTTTCTTATATCCTATAAAATAAATTTGTATTTTTGAAATTTGAAAGCACTGCAGATCAGGTGTGCGCATTGCTCATGCAAGGCATGCAGGGGTTTTGGATCAAGCGGGTTGAGGGAGAAACTTGAAACGAATGGGAATTTTTTTGCAGACAGATTGAAACGGCGGAAAGGTTCAAGTTCCGTTCGCTGCCAAGCCCCGGGCCGTTATGAACGAAAAGATAGCAACCATAAAACAGATATGAGAAAAATATTACCCTTAGCTATTTTGTACATATTAGGCAGCATTTATGGGTGTTCGGATACCAAAGAAAATCATTCTAAAAAAATTTCAGAAAAAAAAATAGCCTATAAAACGCACGATGGATACTTAATTGAAGGAATAATCACCTATTCATCAGAAGAAAGTAATAACGATCTACCTGGTATTGTTCTGATACACGGTTCAGCGCCATTGGATATGAATGCCTCCTGGCCTGCTTTTATTGACAGCATCCCCCAAACAACTACCGGAAAAGAAATAAAAAATTATAAAGTTATGGCGGATTCATTATCCTCACGTGGATATTCGGTAATAAGAGTTAATAAAAGAGGCGTAAAAAAAACAATAACAGAAGTAGATTCCGCTATTTACAAGACAACTTCATATTCCAACATCTTAAAAGACGTACATTCAGAAATAGATTTTTTAAAAAATGAAAGAAATATAAAAAAAATAATATTGATAGGATGGAGTGAAGGAACAATCTTGGCATCGAAAATTGCAGAAGAAAGAAAAGATGTTGTGGGATTGGTTCTTATGGGAGTAGTTGGTTCTTCATTTAAAGAATTAATGAGACATTTTTTTTCCAGTGAAAAGGAGTTTCTTGAAACGATTAATTCAATTGAAAATATGCCGGATGATCAAATGTTGGGAATCGACCGCCCTGCAATAAGAGTAAAAGAATTATTCAAAGATGAGCCAAATTCGCAGCGAATATTAAAATTAACCCAACCCATTTTGGTTTTACACGGAGATATTGATGTTGAAACGCCAGTAGAACAAGCATATTTGGTAAAAAAAGCGATAGAAAAAACCAATAATCCAAAAAGTAATGTAATAATATATAAAGGCCTGGGACATGGATTTGCTCCTCATTTAGGAATTAATGGCGAAATAAAAACAGAAGGACCTTTTGACAATAAAGTAATAAATGACTTGTGTGATTGGATAGACAAGTGTTTCAGATAAGTGATGTCAAATTTCATTCGGCCCTTTACTGTCGCTCGCTTTCATAGTCAAGTCCTTCGCCGGCAAAACCTTAGCACTGATGTGTATTTTTTACAATTATTAAAAAACCTCATTCTGTTGCTTCGCTATCAAACATCAGACTTGATGGATGACGTGTAACATTGTTCAATAGCATTAAACCAAATTCTTTAAAAAACAAACAAAATAAAACAACATGAACAGAAAAATTGGTATTTACGCCTCGATTATGAATGTATTGGCCGTTATTGGATTTTCTTTATGTATGATACTTGGTACAGATTACGGCAGTTATGTTGTATGTATGTTTATTGCATTTAGTTTTGTTCCCATGATGAGCGCATTTTGCCATTACTGCAGTCCGGAAAAGAAGGTTGCAGGATATATTGCTGTTGCATTCTCGGCTATATACACAATGTTTATTTTGACTGTATACTTTGCACAAGTAACAGCAGTAGTACATGATGGCTTGACTGGACAGGCAGCACAGATACTAGATTATTCAAAATTTGGGTTATTCTTTAGTTATGATTTGCTTGGATATGGCCTTATGGCTCTTTCGACATTTTTTGCCGGATTAACTATCGATGCAAGGTCAAAAGGGGACAAATGGCTCAAAGCACTTTTGCTCTTCCATGGAATATTTTTTGTGAGTTGCTTTTTGATTCCGATGTTTGGATGGTTCGGCTCAGATATGCAACACAAAGAATGGATAGGAGTTGCTGTTTTGGAGTTTTGGTGTATATATTTTATTCCGACAGGTCTGCTATCCGTCTCGCATTTCAGGAATAAAACAAAAAACAGGGTATTTTCCACGTTTTGAAACTTAACTTTAAAACGCCAATCTTCATTCTACTAACACCATAATTTTTGCCACGGTAAGAAAGTATAGCAACATTCCTTGTCTTATGCCATGTGGCATACAAACCCGCTGACAGGCAGAAAGCAGGCAAATAAGAAAATCAAAGTGCCCTTCCTGGCTGGTTTATGGTTCAATTTGCATATCGAGCTTCTGGTGTGGAGCATATCTTTGCTATTTGGTGCAATTAATACCGATTTGAAAAATAATATAGTCCAAACTTCGCTTCACTCGTTTGTACTATTTATTTTAACCATCGGTATAACCAAATAAGAAATATCAATACGTCCTATCGGACTATTTAATATTTCAATTTGGTATAACCCCTCAGGAATAACACTACCACCAAACAATATTTCTATCCAAACAGCACAGTGATGTTTGGGTATCAGATAATCTGACCTGCCCTAATGAAGTAATGGAAATGGGATGAAAAAAGATAAAAAACCGAAACGGCAACTCAGTCATTATAATTTTTAAATGTCAGGACAGCGGTGATGGTACCGCATATCAGCAGGCTGGCGGCACTGCCGATGGCGGCGTTGATAAGCTTTTTGCGCCGCGCAATCTGTTTAAAGCCGTCCACATAATAATCATCGTTGAGTTTTTCGGGAGGGAAATATTTTTTGGCCTTTGGCAGTGTCGGCATTGCTGACACAACGCCAACATAGGCAACAGGCACCGCCACTCCCCACATACCGATGTAAAACATACCAGCACCGGTTACTGCGCCTATAGCCGAAGCCCAGGGAGCATGGTAACGGTACTGTGCCAGGTTTTCGCCGGCCACAAAACTTTGCATCTCTTCCACGGTCATGGGGTCTGCCTCAGTAGCCAAAGGCGTGTATAACACCCTGCTGACACTATCCTTATAAAAAATGGCAAAAATATCGCTGCGCTGAAAGTCTTTAGTTTTAATTTTTTTCTTTTTCTGCACGTCGAACCTCAACACGGTTTCGTCCTTGTTGAAAGCAACCACCTTACCCTTATAGTGTCTGCCGTTGTTCATAATAAGTGAATCCTGAGCCCAAACGCTCATCAGCGCGTTCAGGATACAAAAGAAAAATACGATTGCTTTTTTCATAAAAGCCGGTTTTTATTTTCGCAAAGATAAATTCAATTATCGAACAGGCATTTAAATAGTTTCATAATTTTGTAAAAAACACTGTGATGAATATCAAACTGGGTAACATAAAAAAACTCATAGTTGTCGGCGACAGGGTGCTGATAAAGAAAACAAAGTCCAGCGACAGAACCAAAACAGGATTGTTGTTGCCTCCCGGGGTAACCGAAAAAGAAGATATACAAACCGGCTACGTAATAAAAACAGGCCCGGGCTACCCTATTCCATTTCCGCAGGAAGACGAGGAACATTGGAAAGAGTCCGACAATAAAGTAAAATACCTTCCGCTGCAGGCCAAGGAGGGCGATATGGCTATTTATCTGCAAAACCAGGCTTACGAAATAGAATTTGACAAAGAAAAATATTATCTGGTTCCCAATTCGGCCATACTGTTGCTATACCGAGATGAATGATGCAGGCCGGGACCTTTAAGCCAGCCAACCCGCACAAGTATATGTTATGCCCTGCTTTTCTTGAAACGCCGGTAGTTTTTGTTGGATATGACTCTTAATCTTCTTGTCCACCATTCGGCCAATATGAGGTACATGGCCGGGACCACCACCAATGTTAGTATCGTGGCAAAACTCAGTCCGAAGATGATTGTCCATGAAAGACTCCTCCAGAACATCACATTGTCACCGCCGAAAAAGATATGTGGATTAAATTCGGTAAACAAGGTGATAAAATCAAAGTTCATCCCGATAGCCAGCGGCACCAATCCCAGTAGTGTAGCAGTAGCCGTTAGCAGCACCGGAGTTATCCTCGTCTTTCCGGCTTTCACTATGGCTTCGCGTGTACGCATTCCCCGCGACCGCTGAAGATCGGCAAACTCCACTATCAATATGCCGTTCCTGATCACGATGCCTCCCAGGGCCAGTATGCCGATACCGGTCATGATTACGGAAAATTCCATCCTGAAGATGATAATGCCCAGCAATACACCTATGACACTGAAAACCACCTCTACCAATATGATCAATGTTTTGGAAACAGAATTAAACTGAGTAATCAAAATAAAGAAAATCAGTCCCAGGGCTATGATACCGCATTGTAACAGAAAATTAATAGACTCTTTCATAAACTCTGTTTCACCAGTCATCTTGATTTCCACATTTTCATCTTTATTGAAAAGCTCTGCTTCGTTGGAGATACGCCGGACAATTTCGTTGGCATTATAACCCGGCAACACCTCGGAAGATATCGTGATCACCCTTTTAAAGTTCTTACGTTTTATACCTCCGTAGGAATTGGTATAATCCACATTTACCAGCGAAGACAAAGGCACCTGGCGCGGCCAGAATGTTGTCATATCGCGGTAGGTAATCTTCTGGTCGAGAATCTTGTTGAAATTTTTTCTTTGTTCTTCGGTTACTCTCACCGTAATAGGAAATTCGTCTTCATCCTTTTTCAGTTTGGTAACTTCTTTACCAAAAATGGCGGTGCGAAGCTCGCTGCCTATCTGTCCGGTGGACAGGCCTTCGGTGTTGGCCCGCACACGGTCAATATCTATCAGTATCTCGGGTTTGTTTTCGTCAAAATCCCATTTCAGCTCATCAATACCGGGTATCTGCAGCGAATCAATATGGTTTCGGAACTTCTTGGCCGTTTCCACCAATGAAACGATGTTATCACTGCTTACCTCAATATTCACGGGTTTTCCGGTGGGCGGGCTCAACTTACTCTTCACCACGGTGATCTGCGCGCCGGGAATACCTTTTACGGCATCCCTGATTTTTTCAACATAAGGATTGGTTTTTTCGCCATTGCGGTGGCTGAACTCTACAAAGTTGACCGTTACCTTGCCTTTGTTGGGTGAAGGGAAACGATCGAAATCGAAATTGTCGCCGGCTACCCCGTTGGTAACATTGGCAATGACCGATTCCACTATGGGATTATCCTTGCCGATGGCCTCCCCGATACGTTTTTCCACAATTTTTGTAACCGAATCGGTAATTTTTTGGTCAGTTCCAACAGGCAATGTAATAGACGCGCTGATGGTGTTTGGTTCGTTGTCGGCAAAAAACACAATTTTGGGCGGCCATAATGCCATTACTGCAAGTGTAAGGAGCAACAAAACAACGGTGCCGGCCACCACATAGTACGACCGTTTTCCTAACAGCACAGTGCGAAGCATTTTTTCATATTTCTCAATAACCCATGGCCAGGTTTTCTCCCTGAATTTTTTTATGGCATGTTTCAGCACAAAATCATAAAACAACAACATCAGGAAGGCAAAAATGATGAGATTGGCAATGCCTGTCCAGTGCAACAGGTAAGCAATGGCTGCCAGCACAGCAGTAATGGTGCCCGAGATAATGGTTCTCTTTTTATTTATGGGTTTTATGGGGACATCAAACTCATGCTTCATAAAGGTAACGGCAAAAACCGGGTTTATGATATAGGCTACAAAAAGCGATGCCAGTAGCACAATTACCAAGGTTACCGGCAAAAAATACATAAACTCACCGACTATTCCCGGCCAGAAAATTAATGGAAAGAAAGGGGCCAGAGTGGTGAGTGTTCCTGACAAAATAGGAACAAACACCTCGCCGGCCGCCCCTTTGGCTGCCCTTTTAATATCGGGCTCATCGCGGTGGTGCCTGTGAGTGTTTTCTATAACTACAATAGCATCATCAACGATGATACCCAGCGCAAATACCAGCCCGAACATCACTATCATGTTCATGGAAAAATCAATACCCGGAAATATCAGGCACGAAACAAAAACCGATAAGGGCACCGAAATACCAACAAAAAAAGCATTGGTAAATCCCATGAAAAACATCAACAAAAACATGATCAGGATAAATCCGAAAATAATCGTGTTGTTAAGTTCTCCAAGGGTACTACGGGTATATTTGGAGATATCTCCCGTGGAGCTTACTTTCAGGTCGGATGGAAAGTCATTTTTTTTGAGGTCTTCCACAATCTCAGTGATCTTGTCGGAGGCTTCAATAAGGTTTTCACCGCCTCGTTTAATCACACTCAGGGTAATAACATTCTGTCCGTTCAGGCGCGAAAAACTTTCCTGCTCTTTGAATCCGTCCTTGACTTCTGCAATGTCTTTGAGATAAATTTTTCCGCCGATGGTAGATACCATAACGATGTTTTTGATATCATCAATATCTTTGAATTCGCCGGTAAT